>Ga0207150_1007_pt1 | contig 88140 bp, 88 predicted proteins | sample Alteio_BWMinHeat_32_FD_153526 | JGI IMG/M metagenome (GOLD analysis project Ga0207150, IMG submission 153526) | Enriched cells from forest soil in Barre Woods Harvard Forest LTER site, Petersham, Massachusetts, United States -... | ecosystem: Environmental > Terrestrial > Soil > Temperate forest >...
AAATACTGATATCAGGGCGCACTTGTCGCAAACGACGAATTTTAGATTTGTATTCTAATGCCGTGTAACCGCGTTTCATTGCGGCCAAAATACGATCGGAACCACTCTGAACTGGCAAATGCAAATGATTCGCTAAAACAGGCACGTCGCGATAGGCTTCAATTAAACTACCTGAAAATGCAAGTGGATGAGACGTTGTAAAACGAATTCGATCGACTCCATCCATCGCGGCAACAAATCGAATTAAATGTGCTAAATCAGCGGTGCCGCCTTCATGTAAAGGGCCACGATAATCATTCACATTTTGTCCGAGTAGATTAATTTCACGCACGCCTTGTGAAACTAGCGTTGACACTTCAGCAAGCACACTATCAAATGGCCGACTGATTTCTTCCCCTCGCGTATAAGGCACAACACAAAAACTGCAATATTTGCTGCAGCCTTCCATGATAGAAACATATGCGGTCGGGCCTTCAGCGCGGGGCTCTGGTAGACGATCAAATTTTTCAATTTCAGGGAAGCTAATATCAATTTGTGGTTGACGTTTTGATTTGACTGCGGCACAATTACCTGATACGGTTTCGATGGATATCAAAAAACAACGCCTAGCAATTTTACAACATCGTATTTTACAAAACGCCACGCGCATCAGCGAAAATATGGTGGGGACAACACAATCAATTCTTGTCACAGGTCCTTCCAAAAAAGACCCGCAAATATTATCGGGTAGAACTGAAAATAATCGTGTGGTGAATTTTCACGGCGATTCTGCATTAATTGGTTCGATGGCATCAGTACAGATTACAGAAAGCTTACCTAATTCATTACGGGGCATCGTGTTATAATGTATAACATCGCGGTGCAGCGTCAGATAAAAAATGTAAACGTGCCGCGTGTGATTGATTTTCGAGAGTGGGCGCTTGCGGTGCTTTCAAAACATGTTTTTGCTGCAGAGATTACCATTCGTATCACAGATGAAAATGAAATGTCTGAGCTGAATGAAACATGGCGTCATAAAAAAGGTCCAACGAATGTGTTGTCTTTTCCGCTGGATGTTCCAAAAAAAAATGAAACAAAACCATTGCTTGGTGATATTGTCATTTGTGCTGAAGTGATTTTTAGAGAAGCGGCATCACAACATAAAACAATCAAAGCCCATTTTGCGCATATGGTTGTGCATGGTATTTTACATTTGATCGGTTATGATCATGAAAATATAAATGATGCAGAAATTATGGAAACGGAAGAAATTTTAATTTTGAAAAAATTAGGATTCAATAATCCATATGAAGTATAAAATAGGAGAACACGCGTGAATGATGAATCACCAGAACAATCTCGTTCTGTGAGTTGGTTAGAGCGACTGACAGATTTTTTAGGCAACGAACCTAAAAATCGTGATGAGTTAATGGAAGTTTTGCGTGATGCCTCGGATCGCAAAATTATTAGCTCTGATATGTTGGAAATGATTGAAAGTGTGTTGACCGTTGCAGATATGCAAGTGCGTGATGTGATGGTACCGCGTTCACAAATGATTTCAGTTCAATCAAATAGTACACTCAAAGAAATTTTTCCCGTCTTGCTTGATTCGGGGCATTCACGTTTTCCTGTCATGAATGGCGAAAAAATCGTTGGAATTTTATTAGCAAAAGATTTGCTTGCATTTCATGTCGACCATGCCGCATTTCAAATGTCCGACATCATGCGTCGCGCAGTTTTTGTGCCGCAAAGTAAGCGTCTTGATGTGTTGCTCAGAGAATTTCGCGCGAATCGGAACCACTTAGCAATTGTTGTCGATGAATATGGACATGTCGCAGGTCTCGTCACTATCGAAGATGTGTTGGAAGAAATCGTGGGTGAAATCGAAGATGAATACGACATTCCTGAGCAATCCGATATCACTGAACGTGAGCCGGGCGTTTTTCTTGTCAAAGCAACGACACCTATTGCGGATTTCAATGAACGTCTTGGAACAAAATTCAGTGAAGATGAGTTTGACACTATCGGCGGATTGGTATTGAAAGAATTAGGCCATTTTCCGCGTCGCGGTGAAATGACCCGCATGGGCACTTACCGCTTTAAAGTGCTTGCAGGCGATAGCCGTCGAGTGCATTTGTTGGAAGTGAGAAAGGTGAAATAGGTCCAATGAAATTAACGTATCAGATAAAAGGCATGCATTGCAAAGCGTGCGTTGAAAAAATTAAAAATGCTTTGTCGCCTCATTTTGAATTAATTGATGTAACACTTAATCCACCAGCGTTACAAATTGATGTAGACCATCAACCTACATTACGTGAATTAAATAAATTTATTGCAGCTGCTGGAAATTATACCGTTGAATTTCTGGATCAATCATCAGAAAAAAATAAAATAAATTTTTTAAGCGCGTATTATCCTATTTTTTTAATAGCAAGTTATATTTTAGGCGTTGCCTTTATCAATAGTTGGTACGCGTCAGCAATCCATTGGCAAAATGTAATGAATCAATTTATGGCTGGTTTTTTCTTGGTTTTTTCAGCCTTTAAATTTTTAGATTTGCGTGGTTTTTCGGATGGTTATGCTTCTTATGATTTGTTAGCAAAGCGTTGGCGCTTTTATGGCTATATTTATCCTTTTTTAGAATTAAGTTTAGGTATTTTATATTTAACACAATGGATCCCAACGATTACACAAGTGATGACGATTATCATCATGGGATTTTCGAGTTTAGGCGTCACCACTAGTTTAGTGAAAAAACAAAAATTTCAATGCGCGTGTTTGGGCACGATTCTTAAAGTGCCACTTTCTAGTGTGACATTGATCGAAGATTTGCTGATGGTTGTTTTGGCTGCAGTTGGATTGATTTATTATTAAAATCGCGGAAGCAAGGGCGCGACGGTCCCTGCTGTCCGAAATGACTAATGCACTAGACTGAAGGATAGTAAGTGCCTGGTTTTTGGCTCGCTGCATCACTTGCTTGGTTAGCAGGAGAAGCAGGATACAGACTAAAATTTTTCAGTGAAACGGAAGGAACACTCACGAAAGGAGTTGGCTGTTCCTGTTGTACACTTTGCGTAGAAGGCAGCACTGAATTGCTTTGCGCGCTTTCATTGACTTGTAAAGCTTGCATAGCATCGATTAGTGGAATTAAAAATTTGATCCCATCTGGTGAATTTAAATAATCAATTGCATTTCTTGCTACTTTTTCGCGCGCCACTCTTTTACGTTTATCGCTTACAGTAGCTAGCACAGTATTATTAACAACAACCTTCACCGTAGTCGTTGCGACTTTTTCTTCATAGGGAAATTCAACGTTTAATCCCAAGTGGTGTCTGCCAAAATTGATAATGGCTGCTGTAGGGTTTGAGACATCTGAGGATGGGATAAGCGAAACTATACGACTCCTTTTTTCGTATTTATCTGGAGAAGGCATAATGGAGTCTGGATTACTCTGCGCGCTTTCATTGCCTTGCAAAGTTGCTTTTTTTCTTTTAAACAGATCATCGATTAGTTGATTTACAAATATGAAGCCATCGTCTGAATTTAGGTGGCTTATTGCATTTTTTTCTGCTTCTTCGCGAGCCAGGTGTTTGTATGGATTGGTTGCAGTCGCCAATTCAGTATTGTTAATAATAACCCTCGTCGTAAACTTAGGGTGCTCATCAGCTTTTGTACCTTTGTCTACTTCATGGGAAAATTTAACATCTACTCCCAGCAGGTGTTTGCAAAAATACGTAATGATTGCCCTAGGGTTTTGGTTTTTGACATCTTTTGGGATAAGCGAAATTATTCTCGCTCTTAGTTTCACTTCATCCGAATTATCATCTATCTTATATTCAATCTGAGCAGCTTTTGATTGATTTTCTTCGTCACTTAATTGCTTTTCGAAAGCAGCGTGCGCGTCGCGTTCTGCTTGCAATTTTTGCGGATCAGCGATTATTTCTTTCTGAAGTGTGATCGTTTCTTGCTGCTGTTTGATTATTTTTTCTTGGCCAGCGATTATGTTTTTGAGACCAGCGATTGTGTTTTCGAAACGTTGCTGTTGAGAAATGACATCAAGCAGTGCAATAGAGTGATTACCGGTTAGGTTTTCGAGCTTCGCTATGCGATCTTCGATTGTAGGCGTAGCTGTATTAGTTTTGTTTATTGGTGTATCAGTAGGAAACATTGGAAGACGTGGATGACTCATTGTTATTTCTCCTCAAAAAAATTTATAGTAATGTTGTTTATGATTTAGGTTAAAAAACGCTCACAAGTCTACTAGATATCGATATAATCGAACAAGTGATTTTTTAAGATGGCGCTCTTCTTGCCTTGATTTTGTGGCACGTAAACCCATGCCAGCTTTAGAAGCTGTTAAATGCCAAACAATGCTAATCCCTTCTCCGTCAAAACCCCATCCAACAAAACATCCCATTCATCAAATGGTAATGTTTCGACGTGTTGAATTTCAAATCCAACGCCGATTAGTTTGCATATGGGTCGAGGCGATAATGTGCGATCATAAAATCCACCGCCTGTGCCTAAACGATGTCCTTTGAAATCAAATCCAATCAATGGCATTAAAATTAAATCTAATTGATCGGGTTCAATTTTTTCATTTTTGTTGACGGGTTCTAAAATTTTATATGAATTAGGTTGCAGTAAATCATTTTTGTGATATCGAACAAACTGTAAATTTTTTTCGACAAGTATTGGAACATAGCATTGTTTGTTCGCTGATAAAATTAATTCAATAATCGGATCAACATCGAATTCTTCTTTCGAAGCAAAATAGCACGCAATTTTTTTGCTCTGTTGAAAAAGAGGGGATGCATTAAAATGTTTCGATGCTTCAATCGCAAATAATGTGCGTTGATATGAATCAACTAAACATCGTTCTGCGCGCAATTTTTTTCGTAATTGATTTTTTGTTGCAGCTATCATGAAGTATAAAAGTCGAGTTGATTATTCTGCTGAAGTGCATTGTTGATTTGTGTATTCAGTGTTTGAAGACGGTCATTGATATGTTGTGACTCCACATTTTTTTCTTTCTGCAATTGCAGAAAATCACGAGCGATATTGAGCGCTGTCATAATGGCAACAATTTCAGGTTGTGCAACACCTGAGCTGGCTCTAAACCCGCGCATTTTTTCATTAAGCCATTGAGCAGCTTGTTTGAGCGTCTCAGCCTCTTCGGCAGGACATTTTATTTGATAAAATTTACCGAGAATTTCGATAGCTGTTTCCATGGATTTTCCATTCATTTGTCTCTCCTGCTTCGCATAATTATAGACAGAAATCAAAGCGTTATCGTTAATCTTACTCTGGCTATGCCCTTTGCCGCAATCGTCTTTTTCCCCTGATTCTCCATAGACGTACTATAATATAGATAACTCATTGATATATACGGCTCTACGAGGTTGCTATGGCAGAAGTGATAGCAAAAACGGATGAGGCACAAGATAGCGATAAAATGGCTCAACTTGAGCAATTTGCATCTGCGACAATGACATCTGTAATTACCGCGATGTCTGAGGTTGATGCGAAAGATCGCGTGATGGATGAAATGCTTGCGTGGTGTAAAGATCAAGGCACCCTCGTTGTTTTGCGTAGCGCTACAATTCTGTCCTGTGATCCCGCTTCTCGAACGGTACAAAATTGTAAATCATTAATGTTGAGCAAAGGGATTCACCCTGGATATGTTTTTGCAGCAACACCTTCACTCATTAATTTATTATTAGCTAGTGGTTTTGAAGAAACCGCTGCGCAAAAAGGTGAAACAAGCGCTGCTTTTAGTGATCAACAACAACAATTACGCGACCTCATTTACGATGCTGTGAAACAAGATGTCAGTGACATTCATATACAAGTCAGAGAAAGTTACACAAAAATTCGAATGCGCCAACATGGTGAATTACGTGTTTTTGCAGAATGGTCAGAAAAATTAGGACGCGAATTAGCGTCTGTTGCATTTAATAAAGAAACGGATCATGCCACATCTCATTTCAATCCAATTGTGCCGCAAGACGCATCCATGCCGCTTAAAATTCAAGGAAAAGATATCCGTTTACGTTTGGCGAGTGTGCCAGCGCACGGTGGATTTGACATGGTCATGCGTATTTTGGCGGCGGGTGAAGGAAGAAATAAAACGCTTGAAGAATTAGGCTATACACAAAAGCAAATTGATATTATAAAAATGGCGTTGAAGTTACCATTTGGTGCAATTATTGTGGCAGGCCCTACAGGATCGGGTAAAACCACAACGCTTGCAGCATGCATGGAAATGGTAGAAAACACATTGAAATTGTATTCCATCGAAGACCCCGTTGAAAAAGTGATTGAAGAAGCAACGCAAGTTCCCGTCAATACAGAAAAAGAAGATCGCAGTTTTGCGAGTATGGGACGCGCTGCTTTGCGTATGGATCCAGATGTGATTATTCTCGGTGAAATGCGCGATGAAGATACAGCAAACGTGATGGTACGTGCATCGATCACGGGTCACTTAGTGTTAACAACCCTTCACACCAATCGTGCAACAGCGATTATTACACGTTTAGTCGATATGCATATTTCTCCCGTGTTATTGAGTGATAGTAGTGTGTTGCGTTGTTTAATTTGCCAACGGTTAGTGCCAAAATTATGTGACCATTGCTCTGTTCCATTACGTACATCAGAAAGACATCAGGCTAATATTCCAGAATGGGAAGCGGTCGTTGGAAAAGAAGTCATTGATTCAGCGCGTGCACGTGGTGCAGGCTGTGAAAAATGTCATGGTTCTGGTATTGGCGGTCGAACAGTTGTTGCAGAAGTTATTTGGGTTGATGAAGAAGGGCGTCAATATATTCAAAAATGTGATACCTTGAGCTGGGAAAAAATGTTATTGGCGAATGGATGGTCGAATTTTTATGGTCGTGCCATTGAATTGATTCGCGAAGGAAAAATTGACCCATTTGATGCAGAAAAAGTGGTGGGTCCGATTAATACTTCAACAGGTAGCAAAGCCTATCGTTATCAGTAAGACGGAGTGCATATGGAACTTGCAGTCGTGGGAAGTGTTTTCACTAAAATCTATGGTCGATGGAAACGTTTTCGTTTTGGAACAAAAGCACAACTCGCATTTCTCGAAGATTTTTATTTACTCATCAATGACGGTATTCCAGCCAATCGTGCAATCGAAATGATGGCAGATGCGACAACTGGATTAACACGCGAAGTGGCTTTATCGATCGGACAAAAAATTTCAGAAGGTCAACCACTGGCAGAAGGTATGCGTGATTGGTTCAACATCAATGTAGTTGAAGTAGTGCGAGTGGGTGAACAGGGTGGTGCCTTAGTTGAAACAGTGAAATCTGCTGTGAATACATTAGGACGTAGTTCAGGCGCAATGGGTTCATTTATCGCTGCTGTTGCTTATCCTGTCATTGTGATTGTGATGGCATGCGGCATTATTCTTTACTTAGATAAATCTGTATTTGTTCAATTCGCAGCAATTAAACCGGTTGAACAATGGCCGCAAGCAGGACGTGATTTGTTGGCAACAGCGGCATTTATTCGTTATTGGTGGTGGATTTGTTTGTTAGGCGCTGTCATTTTCGTTTGGGTCATGATGAAAATTATGTCGGATTACATTGGTGAATTTCGTCCCATACTCGATAAAATTCCTCCGTTTTCTCTTTATAAAAAATTTGTTGCAGCCCGTTTTATGGAAACCATCGGATTGCTTGTTGCGAATGGTATTGTTTTCAAAAATGCATTGAAAGTCATGCAATATCGCGCAGTACCGTATATCACATCTCACTTAGTTAACATGGAACACCTACTTTCAACAGGTAAAGGTAATATTGCAGATATTTTAATGACTGGCTTGATTGAAGAAAAAGATGTGTTGCGTTTACGCATCATGGCTGAAGTGAAAGGTTTTGAGCATGGTCTCATTCGCATGGGCGTTCGTGGTGCGGAAAATAGTGTGAAGACATTAAAAACGATTTCTAAAATTGTGGGCGGCTTACTCATGGTAATGGGAGCCTATTTAATTATTGTCATTATTAAAGGGATTTATATGACGGGTATGGCGATGGGGCAGCAATGAAAAAAGAACGAGGGGTCACAATATTTGAGATTCTTCTATTCTTTGGAATAGCAGCTGCGTTTATTGTTTTCGGTATGCGCGTTTATAATCAAATGAAATTTCAAGCGAATGCACAACAATTATTATCGAACATCGATCAACTTTTTTTAGCGAGTAAAAATTTTTATGAATCGATGTGTCGACAAAGTTTAGATAGCAGTGGCACTGTTTATTGGCCTGGCACTCAAACAACGGGCAGTTTTGATCCAAAAGTAACGCCTGTATCAACGACAGTTATTCGCGTTACAGTCAATGCACCAACCAGTGGCATGTTAGATTTGACACAAATGAATATGTTGAGCGCTGGCGATTGGCATCCCGCAAATCCCTTGGTGAGTAGTACGAGTAGTTATTATGTCGAATTCGTGCGTCATTTAACGAGTGGCGCAGATCAAACGATGAATGCCTATGCTTATACCTGCACTGGTTATTTTCCCACTGGACCCACAACAAATTGTACGCCGAGCGCATCAACAAATTTAAATGGTACAAATAGAACATTATCTTCGAGCGCACCTTTATGGGATATTGATGTCGCTATCAAATTAAATGATTGTACAAAAGCAGTTGCTTATATGTCTGCGCTAGGTGCGACGTGTGTTGCGCAAGATTCTGTTTCGGGTGGTACAGCATCGATTACTTGTTTAGCAACGCCGATCAATTGTGCTAGCGCATCGAGTAATAATATTTATTTGTTATGGCAGAGACCTGCTGCGTTACTCACACAAAATATGTCATCGAATCTTTGGCTATCAACGCCTTTAGTAAAACAGTTTAATATGCAATATACGAATGATAGTATGTCATCTTTGAATGGGACATCTTCATCCACTTCATGGTATAACATTCAAAATTATCTTTGTGGCGGGTAGTTCATATGGAGAAGAACGCAAGAGGTCACATAAGAGGTTTTACTTTGCTTGAAATGCTTTTAGTCCTTGCCATTTCAAGTTCGCTTATTCTTTTGCTACTTAATTTCACCACACAAAAAACCAATCAAGCACGTCGTGATAAAACGGTTTTACAAGTGCAACAAATTATGAATGCAGCATTATCTTATTATGTCAATAATTCTGTGTGGCCAGTGACATGTGGCACATCTACTTGGACGAATATCGCGAGCTTGCCGAACACCAATAGTTTTGCGCCAGGCCAAGGTTATATTCCAACAGGATTTGGCAATAATCCTTATGCACAACCTTATAAAATAAATTGCAGTACGCAAAGTAATTCAAGTGGCGGGAATTTTTATGTTGCAACATCGACGGGAACCGCTGGTAATAATGTTGCAATTGGAAATGCGACGATTGTTTCTGGTGAATTACCGATGGCTTATGTCACAACCGCGGGCAATTTAACAGCACCGCCACCAGCAGGAGCCGCATCAGGCACAGTTGTTGTTTCAGCCGTTGCTATTCCAGGACAAAATCTCAACAATGCACGTTCAGTGAATTTTGCCGGCGTTTTTTACAGTGGGTCTTGTGTGCCCGCTCCAAGTTGCCCACCTGGCATGAAAGCGGCGATTTATGTTGCGCCGGCAGGTGTTTCAGGTGTGTACGACGTACCAAGTTGTACTACAGTTGCTGCGCCTTTTGACCCAGTAACTGATTCTTGTAGCGCCAATGTTTATCCAATCAGTAGTTTTACGGCTTTTGCAACAGGTGATGCAAGTGGTAATCCTGTTTCTCCGGGCACTTCGAACAATTTTACTACTGGCTCTGGTGGCGGTGGGCCATATGATTGTAATGTGACTGGTTCTAAGCAACAACAAACGTGTTGGCAAACTTACGGTTCTCCGCCTAATTCTATTATGACTGGAAGCGCTGCGAATGCATTGTATTGGCGCGTCTGTTTGACTGTGAGGACTGAAAAAGGTCAAATAGTTCTAACTAATGGTAACATCGATTATACAGCATGGGGAAAGATGATGGGGCAAATCATCGCTTTTACTCGCTGTGTACCGAATAACGGCACTGAAACACCCGGTGGTTCGCAAAATGTTTATCAGCAATCCATCAATTTTGTTCCTTGAATGATTTCTTGAGCATCTTTGTATTTACGCGCTCAAATAAAATTGCTTATACTTGTTTTCTTGAGATGAGCGTATTCGCACGTTTAATGGAGTATCGTGATGAAATGTTTCTCGAAAAAAATAATCATCGCCAGTTTTATTTTTCTGATGATTCCGACCGTCGCATTAGCGGGTTGGCAGGTAACAAAGCCTAATGCTGCAGTGCCCAATGAACCGTTTTTCCAAACGGGGTATGAAAGAAGTAACGCACAATTTTCTCCACACATGGGCATGTATTCATCTTATGTTTATGCGCGGCCACAATTGTATGCGATTAGTGTGAGCGGTTCCCTCAAAGAAAATATTCAACGCATCATGGATCGTTATCATTGGCGCGTAATATGGCGTGCACCGTTTGATTTCAATTTTGATGGTCGCGTGACAGGCAATAGTTTGCCGGACGTCATTCGCAAATTATTACAACCTTTCCCACTCCAAGCTCAGATGTATATGTCAAATCGCACAATGATTGTTGTTCAGAGGAAATCATAATGTCATTAAGACGCGCGCTTACTTTTCTCATCAGCTTTTTATTTTTTCTCTCCGGATGCCAGTCACCTGTTTACAATCAAGCAGTCGATAACACAGCAGATGCGAAATATAAAATCGCCGTATCGCGCGCTAATATGGCAGTGAAAGTTAAATCAGAACCATCCCTTGTTGTGAATGAAGGATTATACATTGACAAGCGTCCTATTAATCTTCAAAGAGATCCCAGCTGGCTGCACCATGAAATTGTATTAAGGGGTGAAGAGCTTCCTTTTTCTTATTTTAGTCGCACTATCGCAAGCGGCGGATCACGTCATTTGTTAACGCGTTATCAGTCGGGTTTGGATGATAAAGTCACATTGTCTATGAATTATGCTGGTACAGTTAAAGGTGCACTCGATTTATTATCATCAAAATCAGGCTATATTTATACCATCAACGGAAATGATGTTTATTGGGAATCAGTTGTTACGAAAACATTCCAAGTGGCATTTATGCCGGGAACTTCAGATTATCTGATGGGTAAAGCCTCTGGTGGGAGTGGAACATCAACTTCATCGGCGAATGGTGTGACGACAACTTCAGCAACGGTTGAAGATTCAGCTTCAGCGCAATATAGCAGTTTGAAAGGCACTCTCTCGATTTGGAATGATTTAGGTAGTTCTCTCAAACAAATGTTATCGAAAGACGGTTCTTTTGTGGTTTCTCAATCGACAACCAGTCTCACAGTGACTGACCATCCTGCGAATGTTAAATTAATCGGTCAGTTTATCGATAATCTTAATCAAAATTTATCTAGACAAGTTTTAGTAAAAATAGAAGTCTTAACTGTTCAATTGGAAAGTGATTTTAATTTTGGAATTAATTGGAATATTGTTCAACGCGCATTTGGTAACGGATACTATCAACTCGTATCCAATAACGGGACACCTTTAACATTAACGAGTTTAATAGGGCTCAACAGTACCACAACCAATCAAACGCAAGCGGGCATCAATAATCCCAATACATCAGCTGCCAATGGCGTCACAGGCGTGACTGCTTTAGCAAACGCATTGCAAACACAAGGCAAAGTCTCTATTGTGACGCAGCCCCAAGTGTTGGCGCAGAATAATCAAGTTTCATCCATTCGTATATTAGATCAGCGCGGTTATGTTCAAAGTGTTCAGCAAACATCAACAGGCACAACGTCATCCGGTTCTTCTGCGGTTACTTCACAGGTTACGCCGGGAAATTTGCAAACAGGATTAACGTTGTATGTGTTGCCTAAAATTTTAGGCGATAAAGTGTATTTACAAGTGAATGCAGATTTATCAACGTTCATCAATTTACAAGATTTTACGGCAGGTACTGGAACAGGTGCTCCTGTTATTCAAATTCCTCATACGACGCAAAGACAATTTAGCCAGCGTAGCGTGATCAAATCAGGCGACACGTTAATTCTCGCTGGTTTTAAAGAAATTGATAACGCATCAGGCGCATCACAAATGATGGGATCACAAGCATTAGGTGGTAAAACAGCACAACAAACCAATACTGAAACGATTGTGCTCATCACGCCCATTATTTTACATGGATATGCATAATGGCCTATATCACTCGAGAAGATGGCACACATTTTGTTATTCCCTCTTATCGAGATATTTTAAGCGCGAAAAAACCATCGCTCTTAAAAAAAGAAATTTTATTGCTGAGCGCGAACTACGGCGAATACATTACCCTTCAACGAAAAAATGCAGATCAATATGAAGTTGCATTCTCTACAGAGCCAGGCTATTTATTAGGTGAAACCGTCTGGAGCTATTTTAATAAATCATCCGATTTGATTTATTGCGAAGCGATTCAAGGAACGAACGAAGCGATTCTTGTGATTGTAAAATCAGGTAGCGTTTATCTCGATGGGAGTTTTCCCATCGACAGTATTCCAGATGAGCTCGTTGTTTTCCAAACACAACAAAGTCGATTTGAAATATATTTATATGGTGATTTACCCATCAGCCAAGAGCCTGCTGAAGGAAAATTTGCACTCAGTCCTGCTTCTGTAAAATCATTTAAAATTCTTGAAAACCCACTTTTTCCTGTTTTGCCTACGGTCAAAGCTTATCAATTAACACTCGCAACATCCGCTTTGACAGCACAAGGTATTGGTATTTTTCCAGTTAAACAATTGGTCGTTGCTTTGGGAGCCGTCGGTGCTATCGGTCTTCTTTGGCTTTTTATATCGACTCGTCCTGCCGTTGTTCCAACTGTGGTCGCTCCTATTGTGTCTGTTGTGCAATTCGTCGATGAATATTCCAACATGTTGAGATCGCCCGCGCCTGATGTTGAAATGCAAAAAGTGATTAATAACATCCGACACATTTTCAGCGCACCGGGCTGGGTTCCAACTGTCGTCAACTATAGCAATGGAGATTTAGAAGCAGATCTTGAATCAAAAGGTACCCGGATAAAACCACTTGCTGAATGGGCAAAACAAAATAATGTTGATATTCAAATTAAGCCTGAGGGGATTCATGTGGCTATGGCTATTTCAATATCGAATCGAGACATGGTGATTGAACGCATGCCATTACAGGATGTTTTGATAAAATTTATCGATAGAGAATCGTACGTAGAGCATGGTCATACCATTTCGTTGGGTCCAATTGATTCATCACATGATAATTTTAAGATGCAAACGCTGACATTGACTGTAAACAATGTTTCTTTTGATACGCTAGAATTAGTCGTTGATCAATTCAAAGATTTACCGCTTATTTTAACAAAAGCGAATTTTACTTTTGGGAATGATAGCTTGTCAGGCACAATGACACTTGCAGTATTAGGGAGTTAAGTATGGCAAATCAAACAGGGAATACCATGTCAGGTTTGAGCAGTAAGCAGAAAATAATCGGGGTTGTCGCTGTTATTTTATTGGGCGTCGTCATTTGGCAAATCATCGGATTATTTACAGGAGATAATGGCAGTGCGTCAGCGCCTGTGACGACTACACCTGTCAAATCTAATTCAATTATGTCAGCAAATGGGCCATCATCAATGAATCAAGCGCCAAACGCACCAAAAATGACTGCGCCTAATATGACGCCATTACCACCCGCTGCACCACAGCAAATACAAGCTGCTGCAATGGTTTCTTCGGATGATAAAGCGACATCTGAAATGATTAAAGATCAAGAAAAAAATCAAATTCAATATTTGGGTTCATTAAATAAATTGCAAAATCTCAAAGTGGAGCGAGAAATTGCAGAAACCAGTCAAGCCATTGCAACTGCAAAATTGACAACCGCGAAAGCTGAAAAAGACATGAGTGATTTATTAACTCAAACGACACAAAAGCAACAAATTTCATTACAAGATTATGCAAATAAATTAGCGGCGAATCCAACCAACGCGCTAACGGGCATGCCACCAACGGGACCCGCAACCGTCACTGTTTCTACAACGAAAGAAACAGCTGCAACAATACCAGCACCTGAATATGTTGTCTTATCTGTTTCCATGCTGCGCGATAAATGGAACGCAATCATTGGCAACAAAGGTAAGCTTTATAATGTGAGCGTTGGCGATGTTTTGCCTGATGATAATTCCATTGTGACAGCGATTAATACAAATGGTGTTACGCTTAGAGTACACAATCAATCACATATGCTCCATATTATGAATCCAATTGAAGCAGGCAATTAACGCACACATGAGTGTGCGTTATCCTGAAAAACGCAAAGCGTTTATTCAGGATCTCCCAATATATAAGGAAAGGGAGAGAAGGAAGAAACGCGAAGCATTTATTCAGGATCTCCCAATATATAAGGAAAGAGAGAGAAGAAAGAACGCGAAGCATTTATTCAGGATCTCCTGATATATAAGAAATGACATTGTTAAATAAAAAGGGATACTTAATGCGTGTCAAAAAATACATAATTTTTTTCTGTACATTGGCAATATTAATATTTAATTCTTGCGTTACCCTGCACGCACTCACCGCTTCAACGTATACTACGCCTTATACTTCCATGACAACAAAAAAATTTGTTTGTCAGACTCAGTTAAATCAAACGCCAGGCTCATGGCTTTATGATTCAAATTGGTACGAGTGTGGTGGGAGTGGTAATCAGGGGACAATTTGTAATTATGGGAATGGCGATGTCCAGATTGGACAATACATCACGCATGATAGCTGGGGTGTTTTGCAGTGTTATGCAAGGTGTCTTCAAATGGGACCCAATTGCTATTGGCAATAATGTTAGGAATAAATAAAATGTGCGTAAAAAAAATTATTTTTTTGGTTTTTTTTCTAATGACATCTTCAGCTTCATTTGCTGAAACCGTATCAGGCGTTACTGCTGTTTCTTCTTCCCCTAAAGAGCAACAAAATTTATATATCGCAGCATTAGCTAAAATGGGTGGGTGTACATCGAATGATACCGACCATTCGACATGTCAAATTTCAGTTACGCAAGGTGTGGATTTTTTAGACGCTGTGAAAAATTGTCATTTATTGGGACGTTGGATTGTTTTATATCAACCTAAAGGATTGAGTTTGACGTTGGCATTAACAACAAATACTGTCAATGGTTGTGTTGTAAAAGGGTCTGATAATACTGTTCCAGCTAAAACAGTCGAAAAATTTTGTGTACTTTCGAATGCACAAATATCACAAATGACAGCAGCGCAAAGTTATAAAGCAATGACTGAATTTGATAAAATAGGCAAAACCAGCCTGGATGTTATAGCCGCTGTTCAGCCGCTTCATGATTGCGTTGGCAGTCAAATCGATCAGAGTCATATAATCATGCGCTATAACCAATAATATTTTTATGCAATTTAAACCAAAAAATTATTTTTCACATGTAGTTAGAAAGTTAGAAAATAGCGAAACGCCGTTTTTTTATTATCCTATTGTGTTTTTGATTATTATTTTTTTTCGAATTTTTGCTGAATCTTTTTCACAGCAAACGGTAAATTATCTCAATTTGGATAGGTATTCTTTTAGGATTGATTTGATTCATTTTGCATTCTCATACATTGTGTTAGCAATGCTGTTAACACTTTTTGTTTATTACGCGACACATGAAAATATCATTAAAATATTAAAAGTTATTTTGCCCTCTTTTATTATTCTGCTTATTACGCCCATTGCAGATATTCTGCTGACACACGGAAAAGGGCATGACATTTTATATTTATTACCAGAGCTTAAACCTAATATATTAAAAAATTTTTTCACTTTTTTTGGCGATTATGGCGGTGTGTCATCAGGGCTAAGAATTGAAATAGCTATCGGTCTGATCGCCATTTATTTTTATTTCCGGGAAAAAAAACAACCAAAATTTCTCAGTTTTTTTTATACGTTAATTGCCTATGCTATTATTTTTATGTGGGGATCATCACCATTTTTTATAAAATATTTTCTCGAATTCATTGGTCAGAAATATGAATTTTCTGGCGAGCTCATGATCCATTACTATCTCATTCTCCTTTTTCCGTTAAGCGTGTGGTGTATCGCGTTAATCAATCCTAAACATTTTTTTAATGTTATTCAAAAAATTCAATGGATGTTTTATTGTGGGATCGTGGCTGAAATAATAGGCATTATGTTAGGCCTTCACCAAGGCAATAAAATTGGAATGAATGCAGTTTCAACTATTTTTTTGAATAGTGTATTTGTTGCAATCAGCATTGGTTTGCTAAGTTCGTTTTTTGATTTAACAAAAGAAGCGAAGCATGAAGCTTATGTTTCGTTGAGCTTGTTAATGATTTATGGATTGTTTGCAGGGATTAAGCTCTGCTTTTTATTGGTTTCAGCAGCAGGCGCCATTCATCTTTATTACATGCCGCCGTTTCAATTAAAACAAATTAATTTGATGCAATATATTTTTATTCCACTGATATTGTTATTTTTAACTTTGTGTGGTTATCTGATTGTGGTGGATAGTACTTTATTTTTTTGCTGGGAATTATTTTTTATTTACACAATAGTCTATTTTCTGTTGAGTAGGATTGTTGAAACAAGAGGCAAGCGTGTTTCAGTTTTTTAGAAGTATCACTTTTTTCTTTTTTTTAATTTATTCAGTAAATGCATTTTCTACATCTTGTGAAGATCGAATTATTCATATTCCAGGATATGCACAACTTGTTTCTGAAAATGCAAAAATCAATGAAAAAACAGTGCGCGATTTTGCTTTAATTCAATCCTCCCAAAATTGTTATTTAGAAGTATGGCCGACATCTACTGAAGCAGTTTCTCGATTGGTTAAAATTGCTTATCAAAGTAATATTTCTATTCGCACGCAAGGAAGCGCGCATTCACAAAACGGATCTTCTTTGCCAAATGAGTTAGAACTTCTTATACACACTCAACATCTTAATTTTGTTAGATTTACCCATAAAAATACGCTTATCGCGGGCGCTGGGATTCCACTATTTTCATTGCAACAATTTTTATTGGTGCATCACTATGGTTCATTACCTGTGGTCAATGGCGGTGGGATGGGCCCAACCATTGGCGGTTATATTTCTGCGGGTGGCATTAGTCCAACGTCAGAATTGTACGGCGGTTTTTGGGAAAATGTGCGCCAAATTACATTGGTGACAGATTCAGGAAAAATTTTGCATATTAATAGTGATTCAAATTTATTTCCCTGGGTTTTTGGTTCGATGGGTCAATTGGGTATTATCACTGAAGTAACGCTTGATTTAATGTCTTCGAGTAACACGTATCCATTAGGCTTGGCTGCAACGATCTCTGTTGATTCAAGTGAAGATTATCGTTTGCCAATTTATTGGTTTAATCTTTTTGTAAATAGCCATCAAAAAAATGATGCAATATTTGATATTAATCAATTAAAAGAAAAATATCAGAATTTTTTTGTTTATCCTAACGCATATATTTGGAAAATTAAATTTAAAAAATTCATGCCGCCTCTTCTTTATTCAGAAAATAATGATTTTGATGTCGTTGGATTTTTTGGATATCCAAAACAATCTAATATTGATGTAAAAACATTAATGTCTTTAGAAAATGATTTTTCCAATCTGGTTCAACAAAAACATTATAGACGTTATATTCAAGCAGAATTAAGCAGAGGTCCATTGGTTTATCAAAAATATTTTGGAAATAATCTCTATCAACAATTTGGAAAAATTAAAATTCAACTGGATCCTAAATTTCTTTTCAATAAGAATAGTGTTTTTTTAACAACAGAGCAATCATAATGACTAGATTCGTTAAATAGATTAAAAATATAGGACGTTCATCGTAATTTTTTTTGTTGATAAAATAAAGTTGCAGACATCCGCCGATTATTAACATTAGAAGAAAATAAATATTTTTTATGAAAAAATAAAATGAAAGATAGGTTGCAAATACAAAAATACTGATAAGCAATGCGCTTTTTTTTGGTCCGAGTAAAACAGGTAATGTTTTAATGCCTTCGATTGCATCACCTTTGTAATCTTTAATATCAATAAAATTAGCCGCAAAAGTAAATCCGATCAGAAAAAGCAGTAATAATAAAAGCGGAAAACCGTCGGTGCTTCCTGCAACTAACAGATAACCCAAAAAAATGAATAACAAAGAATTGATTGAGATAGCAAGTTTAGAAAAAATGGGGATGCGTTTAAAACGCACAGGCGGCATAGAATAAAGATAATAAATGCTGATAAATAAAATAATGGTTATGCCAGCTTGATAATTGACGAAAAAAGCCAAGACAATGGATAAGAATAAGGCGATGATAGCAATCATACGGTAAGATTGTATTGATATCGTGTTTTTTATTAAGGGTCTTGATGGGTTTGAGATTTTATCAATGCGTATATCTGAAATATTATTCGTAATAATACTAAATAGACAAGCAAAAATAATGCTGATGCTTGTTAAGATAAATTGTTTCGTAGGTGTGGTTACAGATTGTGTGGTATGAGACAACGCTATTGCGCCGCCAAGGAATAACATTAAAATATAATGTGAAATGCGTAACCAACGCATGTCTGATAAAAGTGCTCTGAATGTTTTGTTGTGCATGATCAAATCGTTTCTGGGTTATTTTTTATTCAATCATTCTCCTCAACTTCCTCATCTCCATCAAACCAAATATCTAATTTTTCGCGCAAGCCTTTTGCGCCAAGACCTTTTTTTGCAGAAAAAGTTTGGACGCTGATGTGGCCGGGATAAGATTCGACGGTTTCGCGGACGGTACGTAAGGTTTTGTTTGTCTCCGATTGTGTTAGTTTATCGGATTTGTTTAGCAAAACATGAACGGCTAATTGACTGCGTGATCCCCAGGCCAACATTTCAAGATCAAATTTTTTCAAAGGATGACGAATATCCATAACCAATACAACGCCACGCAAACAACGACGATAAGTTAAATAGTCACCGATTAATAGTTTCCATTTTTCTGTTAGTTCGATCGGAACTTTGGCATAGCCATATCCCGGTAAATCAACCAGTCGACGTGTATCATCGAGTGTAAAGACATTGAGATGTTGTGTGCGTCCCGGTGTTTTACTGACGCGCGCCAGTTGAGAATTACGTGTGAGACGATTTAAAACGCTGGATTTGCCAACATTGGAGTGACCAATACAAGCAACTTCAATGCCAACATCTTGCGGGAGTTGAGCAATTTCTGCGGCGCTCAATAAAAATTTGGCTTGTGTATAATCAGGGGTTGCCATAAAAACATTTTCCATTTGTCACAATAACTTATTGTAACTTCTTTCCACATCATTTTATACTCGCGCCATGACAAATGAATGGATTACATCGCTCAACCAGGCTCAGCACGATGCTGTGACGGCACCGCTTTGCAATCAATTGGTGTTGGCAGGTGCAGGCAGTGGCAAGACGCGAGTCCTCACCGCTCGAATTGCTTGGTTAGTCGAACAGTTAAGTCTATCACCCTTTAGTATTTTAGCGGTCACCTTCACAAATAAAGCATCGAATGAAATGCGTGAACGAGTTGTTCAATTATTGGGCCCTGTCGCGCGTAACATGTGGATTGGGACATTTCATGGATTGGCTCATCGATTATTGCGCATGCATTGGCGTGAAGCGAATTTACCAGAACATTTCCAAATTCTCGATTCTGATGATCAGCAACGTTTATTGAAACGCGTGATTCAGTCATTGGGTCTTGATGATGAACGTTGGCCACCGAAACAGGCACAATGGTTTATCAATGCCAAGAAAGATGAAGGATTATTGCCGCAACATTTATCTGATCATGGTGATGTGACCACGCGAAATTATATCCGTATTTATCAAGCGTACGAAGAAATGTGCGCGCGCGGCGGGCTTGTAGATTTTGCAGGATTATTACAAAAAGTCCATGCGTTGTGGTTATCGAATCCTGAAATGTTACAACATTATCAAGATCGTTTTCGTTATATTCTCGTGGATGAATTTCAAGATACGAATGCTATTCAATATGCGTGGATACGTCTATTGGCGGGTGGCGGTTCGCATGTGATGATTGTTGGTGATGATGATCAATCCATTTATGGCTGGCGTGGCGCGAAAATTGAAAATATTTTGCGATTCAATCGGGATTTTCCTGATTGCCAAACAGTGCGCCTCGAACAAAATTATCGTTCAACGGGTCATATTCTTGCAGCAGCGAATGCTTTAATTTCACGTAACATGGGGCGCATGGGAAAAAATTTATGGACAGCGGATGCAGAAGGTCAACCGATCACAGTGTATGCTGGTTTTAATGATTTAGATGAAGCACGATTTGTCCCGCATCGTATTCGTGAATCGCAACAACAAGGATTTCAATTATCAAATATCGCTATTTTATATCGTTCTAATGCGCAATCTCGCGTATTGGAAGAAACATTAATGCAGTCTGGTGTTTCCTATCGTGTATATGGTGGCTTGCGATTTTTTGAACGTGCAGAAATTCGCGATGCATTGGGTTATTTACGATTAATCGCTAATCGTGACGATGCTGCAGCTTTCGAGCGTGTCATCAATACACCCGTGCGTGGTTTGGGTGATCGTACAGTGGATATGTTACGCGAACATGCACGATCGAAAAATATTTCATTGTGGGCGGCTTCGCAATTTATTTTAGAAGAAAAAATATTACCGGCGCGTGCAGCAAATGCGTTGCAATTATTTCTTAATCTCATCGATACCCTGGCAACAGACACGGCGGATTTACCCTTACATGAACAAGTCGAACATGTTATACAAAATAGCGGGTTAATCGAACATTTTCGTAAAGAAAAAGGTGAGCGCGGTCAAACGCGACTCGATAACTTAGAAGAGTTAGTGAATGCTGCGCGTGAATTTACACCAAATCAATCGATGCCAGATATGCAGCCTTTGCCCGCATTTTTAGCGTGTTCCGCATTGGAATCAGGTGACACTGAAGGATCAACAGGTGATGCTGTTAAGCTCATGACATTGCATTCTGCAAAGGGGTTGGAATTTCCGATCGTGTTTTTGTGTGGATGTGAAGAGGGATTATTTCCGCATCATATGACGAAAGATGATCCGAAAGGGCTCGAAGAAGAGCGTCGCTTATGTTACGTCGGCATGACACGTGCAATGCAAAAACTATATATGACGTGGGCTGAATCGCGACGCTTACACGGTCGTGAGACATATCATCGTGCTTCCCGTTTTCTTGGCGAAATTCCTGAAAAACATTTACATCAAGCGCGAATCACAACGCGTATTGCGCGAACAGAAAATAAAAAATCAAGCTGGAATTCACCTGTTCCTGAATCTGGACATTTGCGTATTGGTCAGCAAGTCACGCATAAAAAATTTGGTTCTGGTATTGTGTTGCAATGTGAAGGTCTCGGTGAACATGCGCGTGTTCAAGTGAAATTTGAACGAGATGGCACAAAGTGGTTGATCGCGAGTTTTGTTGAGGCTTAGGAATCTTTGTTGAAAGCCAACAAATAGTTATTCACCTCTCCCCTTGTGGGAGAGGTCGCTGCGTTTTTTGCAGCGGGTGAGGGGTTATGCTCTGGCAATTCACAAAAAAAATATTATTTTCTTTGCCCCCTGAACTGGCGCATGTTCTTTCATTAAATTCACTGAAAATTTTATATCAACTGAATCTGATTAATAAAAAATATGCTGAACCAAAAACAATCATGGGATTAAAATTTCCCAATCCCATTGGTCTTGCTGCAGGTCTCGATAAAAATGGAGATTACATCGACGCGTTGGGCGCATGCGGTTTTGGTTTTATTGAAGTGGGTACGGTCACGCCTCGTCCACAATCGGGTAATTCAACACCGCGATTGTTTCGTTTGCCAGAGCATCGTGCCATTGTGAATCGAATGGGATTTAACAATAAAGGCGTTGATCATTTAGTTGAGCGGTTAAAAAAAAGAAAATACGCGGGCGTGGTTGGCGCGAATATCGGAAAAAATTTTGATACACCAATTGAACAAGCCGTTTCAGATTATGTTTTCTGTTTTCAAAAAGTAGCGTCTTATGCGGATTATGTGACATTAAACATTTCATCACCTAATACCAAAAATTTACGTGATTTACAACAACCCGAATTGCTTGAAAATTTGCTACGTACTTTAAAAGACGAGCAAAAAATCTTTTTCACCCAACATCAAAAATATGTACCCTTAGTTGTCAAAGTATCACCTGATTTAACGCAAGATGAAATTGAACCAATGGCTTCGATTTTTATTCAAACTGAAATCGATGGCGTCATCGCAACGAATACAACCAATCAATTTGCAACTATTTCAAATGAAACGGGTGGATTAAGTGGCGAACCCTTGCGAGAAAAATCATCACAAGTATTGCGCGAATTTAAAAAATTATTAGGCGATAAAATGCCATTAATCGGATGCGGTGGGATTTTTTCAAAAGAAGATATGGATGCAAAATATCAAAACGGCGCATCACTCGTGCAAGTGTATACTGGGTTAATTTATCAGGGACCAGCAATTGTGGCGGCGTTGAGTGAAAGAAAAATGTGCTAGTCTTATTCCTGTTGCTGTCGCAAGAACAATTTCATCAATGGATCCACTAAGCGTAATTCGCCATCATGTTCATACAAATAATCATAATCAAGCAAATATTTGATAGCGTTTTGGGTAGTGGATAAGGGCAGGCGTACACGCTCGAGAAATTGTCGGCTGTTGGGTTCGTTGATACTGTTTAACCAGGCGATGGTGCTTAATACTTTGAGACGATTGGTATTCAATAACTGCAAATCTGCAATGATTTTGTCACGATGCTCGATCAACACTGCTTGCCAAGTGCTTTCGACATCAGACGCGTTGGGTAGTTTGTGTATTTCCAGTAATTTGTCACATAAGACATTGACATAATAGGGATGACACTCTGTCAGCGATAAAATGGGTGCAATAGTTGCTTCTCCTAGCGGTTTTTTCCATTGCTGACGAGCGGCTTTTTGGATATGCACACAAAATGCTTCTGACGCAATTCGGCCAAGCTCGATTTTTTTGCATAGCATATATAATGGCTGGTTTTTATCGTCAAAAATATCCGCCAGCATTTTTCTTGAGCTACCAGAAAAAATGTAGGTGACATATTTGGAGTGCTGGGCGATGGCGCGTAATGTTGCTTGTATATTATTGCTGGCAGCAAGTTTCAGGACGTCCTGAAATTCATCAAAATATAATGTGACAGGCGTCTTGTGTTTTGCCGCAAAGGTTTCCAGGCCTTGCAATAAATCTTCTAGTTGAGTAATCGCATTGCCATTTGTTCGCGCAAGCTCAGTCTTGATTTCAAGTGCGCCGGCTTTGATACCAACCGATAATGTTTTGAAGCTCGCTTCAAGCAACTGTATCGTTTTTTCAGAAAAAGTGGCAATTTTGCGGATTAAGTTAGATACAGCACGCGCCACTTTGCGGCAGACATCTTCTTCATAGACTACACAAAATAAATCAATACATGCGTAGGGTTGCTTGCCTTCTGCAAGAGTGCGTATAACGAGGCTAGTCTTGCCATAGCGGCGCGGGGCAGTAATGACGGTATGCTGGTTTTTGGCGATACAACGTGCAAGCACTTGACGCTCCGTCTCGCGATTGCAGAATGCCGTGCCGGTGGCAACTTTAGTTGTAAAATACACAGGTTCCATAAAGCCCCCTTACAATACCCAGCATTATATACCAGATTTATCGTAACGGGCATCCCATACCCATTTTTTGGGTGCGACTATTCTACTGTCACCGACTTCGCTAAATTCCGCGGTTGGTCAACGTCAGTGCCTTTGAGTATTGCGACATGATAAGCCAGTAATTGCAAAGGGATCGTGTAAATCATCGGTAACAGCAACTCATCTGCAGATGGCATCTCGATCACATGAATATTTTTATCTAAGGCTTGAATTGCTTTTTTGTTATCGGTTAAAACGTATAATTTTCCGCTGCGTGCGTGTACTTCTTGCAAACTGGAACACATTTTAGAAAATAAATGATTTTCCGGCGCGAGCGCAATCACTGGCATATTGCGATCAACCAGCGCAAGTGGTCCGTGTTTTAATTCGCCAGCAGGATAGCCTTCTGCGTGAATATAAGAAATTTCTTTTAATTTAAGCGCACCTTCCAAAGCAATAGGAAATAATGCATCACGACCTAAAAATAAAGTGTGTGAAGTTTCAGTGAAATCGCGCGCTAATTGTTTGATGACTTCATCCATTGCCAATATTTTTTCGATCAGATCAGGTAATTGATTGAGCAATTGAATAGAAGATTTATTTTTTGAAAGAGCAAGTGTTAACAATGCCAGTGAAACTAATTGTGTTGAAAATGCTTTTGTTGAAGCGACACCAATTTCAGTGCCAGCCATTGTTAAGAAATGAAAATCGGCTTCGCGTACTAATGCACTTTCTGGGACATTGCAAATGCCGAGTGTTTTTGTCGTATGATTTTTTTTGATGAGACGTAATGCTGCGAGCGTGTCAGCGGTTTCACCCGATTGTGAAATAAATATAGCCAGAGATTGTTTGGGCATAATGGCATTGCGATAGCGATATTCACTTGCAATTTCGACAGCGCATGAAATGCCGGTCATTTTTTCAATCCAGTAACGTGCAACCAATGCAGCATGATAACTCGTGCCACATGCAATCATCGTGATGTGTTGAGTCTTGTCGATAATGGATTGTGCTTCGCTGCCAAAAATATTTTCACGGATTGTGTCGATGTTATTACGATTTTCAAGGCAACGTTTAATCGCAGTAGGTTGCGCAAAAATTTCTTGTGCCATGTAATGACGATGAGGCGGGTGTAGTATATCGTCTGTTTGCAGCGCGAGATCATGCATTTTGCGGAGGGTTTTTTTGCCTTGATGATAAATGTGTGACTCTGTCAAAGAAACTTCAGCGATATCGCCTTCTTCCAAATAAATAAATTCACGTGTGACAGGTAACAAAGCCAATGGATCAGAGGCAAAGAAATTTTCACCACGACCAATCCCAATCACAAGCGGGCTGTCTGAGCGCATCGCAAAAATACGATCAGGATGTTCGGAGGATAAAATGCCTAACGCATAAGCGCCGTCTAATTCTTCCATGATTTTTTGTAACGCGGTCAAAATATTTTTTGATTGATTGTAGTGATAATGCAAGAGATGGACGATCGTTTCAGAATCAGTTGCAGAGGTAAAAACATATCCTTTGTTGATTAATTTTTCGCGTAACTCAACATGATTTTCAATAATGCCATTATGCACGATCGCAAATTGATTGTTTGAGATGAAAGGATGTGCATTTTCTTCAGACGGCACGCCATGCGTTGCCCAGCGTGTGTGAGCGATGCCGCTGTGACCTGAAAAAGATATTTTGTTAAGTGCAGATTCGAGTTCGCGAATTTTGCCGAGACGTCTTTCTCGAATGAGTTGTTTTTTTTCATCAATGAGCGCAATGCCAGAGGAGTCATAGCCGCGATATTCTAGGCGTTTGAGACCTTCCACTAAAATTTTTTCGACAGGCCTTGTCGAGATAGCGCCAACGATGCCACACATAAAAAATACCCATCTGTATATTAGCCGAGCAGTTTAATAAAAATTAAAAAATAAATCAATGAGTTGCTCTTATCTTTCTTTTTCGGCCTTCACCGGCCTCTGCCAATTTTCAATGGTTTTTTGCCTTTCGCGAGAAAGGGTTAGTTGATTTGGCGGAGCGTCACGCGTGATTGTCGACCCTGCGCCAATGGTCGCGCCATCATGGATGGTAACAGGTGCAACTAATGCGCTATTTGATCCAACAAAAACATAATCCCCAATGGTGGTGCGATGTTTGTTGACGCCATCATAATTACAGGTAATGGTGCCAGCGCCAATATTCACTTGTTTCCCGATCTGACTATCACCCACATAACTCAGATGATTGATTTTTGATTCAACGCCAATCGAGCTATTTTTAATTTCAACAAAATTCCCCACGTGACTTTTATGTGCTAATTTTGTTCCAGGGCGAATTCTCGCAAAAGGTCCGATGATGCATTCGTTATCAATCATCGCGCCATCCAGAATGGAATGTGCGCGAATTTCTACATCATTTCCAACCGTTACATTGCGCAAAATACAATGCGGTCCGATCACGCAACGCTCACCGATTTTAACATCGCCTTCCAAAATAACATTGATGTCTATTGTCGTATCTTGACCAATAACAACATCGCCGCGTACATCAAATCGATGAGGATCCATTAATGTGACGCCATGTTGTAAAAAAATTTTTGCTTGCTGGCGTTGATAATAACGTTCGAGTTGCGCTAATTGATGTCGTGTATTCACGCCCAAAATTTCTTCGGCATGATCTGGCTGTGTATCAATGATAGAAATATTTTCATGCAGCGCCATTTCAATAATGTCAGTCAAATAATATTCTTTTTGTGCATTATGATTATCGAGTTTCGGCAGCCATTTTTTTAAATACGAAGCAGGTACTAAATAAATGCCAGTGTTAATTTCACTGATTTGTTTTTCTTTTTCAGTGGCGTCCTTTTCTTCAATAATTTTTATAATTTTATTTTTAGGACCACGAATAATTCGGCCGAGTCCTTGTGGATTGTGCGCGTGGGCGGTTAAAATGCCTAATGCATTTTTAGTTGTATTTTCCAATAATTTTGAAAGTGTGACATGAGAAATTAATGGAACATCGCCATATAAAATGAGCACCTGATGATCTTCTGGAATATGTGATAAAGCCTGTGAAACAGCGTGCCCAGTGCCGAGTTGTTCGGGTTGATGAACCCAAATGACATCAGTTTGATTCAATGTTTTTTGAAGCATTTCTCCTTGATGTCCATACACAACAATTGGAGATAATTGTGAAAATTGTTTAGCGGTTTGAATGACATGCTCGAGTAATGTTTTCCCCGCGATGCGATGCAACACTTTGGGCGTGCTGGAATGCATACGCGTACCTTGGCCGGCGGCGAGAATCACTGTGCTGATTTTCATAGCGCAATCTCAATAAAAATCTGGATGCAGTATAGCGAAAATTATGTTAAACGTCTCGCGAGAATTGATATTTTAAAAAGGAGAAAAAATGACTATATTAGGAGGCGCAGCAAAATCTGTGGGAAGTTCTGCTGCCTATATCTATGATCTATTGACAGAGTCATCACCTGAACCTATCGAAGACCCGATCATCTCGTTTTCTGATTTAAGCAAAGTGGCTAACGCTACCGCATTACCTTTTGTTGCGTTGACTTTGTTGGAGGAATTGACGAGTGCTGACGCTGCCATGCTTTATGTGAAAGATTTGAAGACGGGCACACAATTTGAGTTGAGCTACAATCTTGATGAATTTCCAAAGCTGGCGAGTGCGGTGTCCCAGGTGGCTTGGTTTCTTGTTGAAGCAACCGCGCAAGCGACCTACAAATTAGTGGGTTCACCACAATGTATGACCGCAGACCATCAGCCGGGACCGAAGATTGATGTGAGCGTAGATACAGGGCAAGGATTAAGCGACGACATTAAAAAAACTTTATCTACTGTCATGAAACCGTTGTGTGATGATTATTTTAATAGTCATTCGTCATCATCATCTGATAGCAGTGTTAATAGTAAAACTGAGTTGATGATCTTTGTTTGTTTCGTGGGCGCTGCTGTTTTGGGATGTCTTGGTTGTTATCTTGTCAATCGATACAAGGAGCATCGCACTTATGCAGCAATTGTTGATGATGTTCCTCCGGCTTATCCAGGGACTGTGCCGATGCCGGTGACACCTGTGCCACGGGCTTATCCGAGTTATACGCGTTCGACTTATTATCCATCTTCATCAAATTATTCTTCTTCGAATAATTTTACGATCATTGATGTTGGGAATAACAATAGTTCATTTTTTCCCTATTCAGAGTCATCCTCACCGAAGCATCATCATAGTCCAAAAACAGATTCTTATGTCGCCTGGAATGATACTTCGAATAATACGAGTTCATTTTTTGATACGTCAAACAATGATACAAGTACAAGCACATTTTTCGATACTTTATCAAATAATGCTACGAGTACCAGCACGTATGTCGATACATCAACAAACGATACGGGTAGTTACGTTGCGTGGTGATTTTTTCTAACTGCGCACGAGTGTGCGCAGTTTTTGTTGCGAGCGAAAGCAAATCGATGGGTAAGCTCACAAAAAATTAATTTGCGCCATATTGTATGGGTTGAAATTCCTTTTCTTCAACTTCTTTCTTTCCTTTTTTAGCTTCAACCGCAGCTTTTCCTTTATTATAAGAAAAACGGTTTTTATCGTTTCCAGCCTCTTGCATTAAATGTCGGTGTTTATTCCATTCGTTGCTGATTTCATTCAATTGCGAATGAACAAATTCGGATGTAATAATATTTTCTAGTTGGCCATTTAAAAAACCATCCAATTCATTTTTATTATTCAAGTCGAGACCAGAGCTCTTAACTTCTGTGTGAAAGTCATCTTTGGCAGGAAAATTTGAAAGAAAAATAGCGCTCTTTAATTTGCCTCCAATAAATTTTATATCATCATCCGTAAATTGATCGCTGTCTGTATTACCAAAGTCATACCGATCCAAGTTATCAAACACTTCATCTTTCAGTTTAGCTCTGAAAGATTTTATTTCAGCAGAATGTTGAGTTGAAAAATATTTACTCGGATCCCAATCGCCTATTTTTAGAGTTTCTAAATTTTTGAGTGCTTTTTCATTCGTATCGTCATCTTTTTCGCTGGTCATCTCAGACAAATCGATGACATTGTCGGCTATTTTGTACGCGGTATTACTGACTTTATCTACATTCTTATCGTAAAAGAGTCCGCAAAATAGATTATTCACTGTGGTCGTTCGTACGGTGTTTTTGTTAAGACCGGAACCTTTTGGTTTTAAAATATCATACATATAAAATTCCATAATTAAATTGTTGTTTGGGGAATAAAGCGCGCAATAAGTGTAGATAACGATACCTTAATTTGCAATGGTTTCTGGCGCAAATTCTCGCAACACTTTTTGAACGGATTTCAAATTCATAATTTCACTGTCAATGCTTAAAAAACACGTTTCTTCCGCGTGATTAGAAAGTGCTTGAATCATGAATGAAATGTCTTCAAGCGGACGAACAATGTTACGTTCATTTTCAATTAAAATGGGATCTGCATCGATAGAATAGGATTGATGCGGTGTTTTAATTAATACAAATTGCCAATCAGCAATGGATTTATTATCTGCGTGGAAATTTTGTAATAAAATTTCCGCACGCTCGATATCCCCTGGTTCAAGATGCAAAATGCGCGGCATTTGTCGATAATGTAAGCGTTTTGCTAATTGAACCGCATCGTTTGTATCAAGACTTTCTGCCAATTGGCGAATCACAGCAAAAATATCGTAATCACATAATTCACGATAAATAGCGTATTGATCGCGTAAAAAATCATCGCGTAATGTCGTAATATTTTTTCCCGCTAGAATATCTTGATTAAATTGATTGGCTGCAAATAAAAATTTTCCCAGTCGAGAAGTTCTGATATCAGGAAGTGTGCGATCGAGATTTTTTGCTAATTTGGATAATAGTTGCACGAGAAAAAATTCAAAGGCTAATTTTTTATGATGATGATAAATATTGCGCGCCATCAAGCGTCGCGCCATTAAGTAATGTTCAACCACGCCAATGCCTTTATGTGTTAATCCCAAGCGTTCGCCTTGTTTGGTTTCGATGATTGTCATTGAATGAATCATCCAACGAAAATCAAATTCGCCATACGTCACGCCGCAAAAATGGCTGTCACGTAATAAATAATCCAGTCGATCCGCATCGAGTTGGGATGAAACAATATCTGCTAGAACGCGCTTTCCGGTCGCGCGATGCATGATCATGTTTTCTACTTCGCGAAATTTATCTTCGCTTAAATGATGGCGTGGATTTTGTTGATTATAAAAATGGAAAAAATAATCTGTTCGATATTCCGCTAAAAAATAAGGGGTCCATGCTTCATGACGAATCAATCTTTGTTGAAATAAATCTTCAAACGCGTGTGAAAAGGGTCCGTGGCCCATGTCATGCAATAAGCAAGCAATCATGACGAGCTGACGTTCTTCTTCGGCGAGACCAATTTTTTCTGCGATGCGGCTGGCAACGTAACAACAGCCAATACAATGATTGAAGCGAGTATGGACAGCGCCTGGGAAAATAAAATCACCCATGCCGAGTTGTTTAATGTGTCGCAATCGTTGAAAAGAGGGGCTATCGATGAAAGGTTTCATCCATTTATCTTCCGTTCCCGTGAATTGCATGGTTCCATGAACGGGGTCTTTGATCACGTGATACATATTATGATGTGTCGTCATACTGGCACTCAGCCGCCTAATTGATTAGTATTATGAAAAATTCTGAATGGGAATTCACTATGGCAAAAAAACGCGGTTTGGGCAAATCTCTGGATGCCCTCCTAGTTGGCTCAGGCGCGGGTGCGGGTTTGGTTTTTTCTGAAAAAGAAACCCGTGGCGATACATTATCCTTGTTGCCCCTTGAACAAATTCAACGGGGAAAATATCAACCCCGACGTGACATGGATCCTGCAGCATTAGAAGATCTCGCTGCATCTATCCGCGCACAAGGCGTTATTCAACCGATTGTGGTTCGACCGATTGCGGGTGGGCGATATGAAATTATTGCGGGTGAACGACGCTGGCGGGCCAGTCAATTAGCCGGTCAAAAAAACATTCCGGCACTTATTCGTGATGTGCCTGATGAAGTGGCGATTGCGATTGCGCTCATTGAAAATATTCAACGTGAAAGTCTGAATCCAATTGAAGAAGCCATGGCATTGCAGCGATTGCTCGAAGAATTTGGTATGACGCATCAGCAAGTCGCTGAAGCGGTGGGGAAGTCACGTACAACTGTCACCAACTTGTTGCGTTTGTTAACCTTGGCGACATCTGTTCGAACGATGCTCGAACAAAATGATATAGAAATGGGTCATGCGCGTGCTTTGTTAACATTGCCTGAGTCTTTTCAGATCGATGTGGCACAATCGATCGTACAAAAAGGCTTATCAGTTCGTGAAACAGAAGAACTGGTTCGGCAGATGCAAATGCCTGAGTTGCCCAAGTCACCGAAATCGATTGATCCAGATGTGAAGCGTTTGCAAGATGATTTGGCGATGCGTTTGCGTCTGAATGTGGCCATTCATTGTAATGCGAAAGGACGCGGCCGTATTGTTATTCGTTATAACAATCTCAATGAGCTTGATGCCATTTTGGGATATTTTCAGACGCTGTGATTTTTTCTCGTTGCAGCCTCCCTCGAAAGCCATTATACTCGCCGGCATTCTGCGAATGGCTTAATTATTAACACTTTGGAGTAACGAGTGTCTCTTTCGATTACTCAAAAAAATATTACGCAGGTTGTTTTCTATCAATTTGTGTTATTAGCGGTTGCAGCAATCGCTACCATGCTCATAAAAGATAAATGGACAGGTTTCTCACTGTTGTTAGGTGGGTTAGCTGCATGGATTCCGACCTGTTTATTTGCCTGGAGTATGTTTGCATTTAGGCATTCTGCAAAAACGTTTTTAGTGATTTTTTTAGTTGGGGAAACACTCCGACTTTTTATCAGCGCAGCTTTTTTTGTGCTGATTATGGTTTATTTACCGGCACACTTATTGCCGGTTTTTATTGGATTTGCTGGGACGATTATTGCATTTTGGCCAGCATCTTTCATGTTATTAGCTGAAGAGAAAAAGGTTAAACTGCCATGAGTGCTGTGATGACATCAGGCGAATATATTCAGCATCATTTAGAGCATCTGTCGATTGGCAGCGGCTTTTGGACGTTCAATCTCGACACCATTTTTATTTCAATTATTACCGCATTACTGATTGCGGGTATCATGCGTTTTGTGGCAGTGCGCGCGCATGCGGGCGTGCCAGGTCGATTGCAAAATTTTGTTGAATGGATTATCGATTTCATTCAAAACATTGTGAATGAATCTTTTCACGGTAACAGTTCACTGATTGCGCCGCTCGCGATGGTGGTTTTTCTGTGGGTGTTTATCATGAACTTCATGGATCTTTTACCAGTTGATTTCTTGCCTTATGTTTTAAAACCATTAGGCGCAGGGCATTTTAAAAGTGTTCCAACGGCTGATCCTAATGCCACTTTTGCCATGTCGCTCAGTGTATTTTTCTTGATTGTTTTTTATAACATCAAAGTGAAAGGCTGGCATCTTGGAAAAGAAATGCTGACGAAACCGTTTAGTCCTTATTTATTTCCCTTAAATTTTATTTTTCGTTTGATTGAAGAAATCACGAAACCTTGCACACTGGCGTTGCGACTTTTCGGCAATATGTTTGCAGGAGAACTCATTTTCATATTGATCGCATTGATGCCATGGGTGATGCAATTAACGTTTGGCACAATTTGGGCACTGTTTCATATTTTGATTATTACTATTCAAGCATTCGTTTTTATGATGTTGACGGTGGTTTATCTCAGTATGGCGCACGATACACATTAATTTTTTAGAGGAGATGTTATGGATATTGCAAGTATAGTAGGTGTTGTTCAAGGTTATACTGCAGTTGCAGTTGGATTATTACTCGGTCTTTCTTCGTTGGGAACTGCAATTGGTTTCGGTGTGCTCGGTGGAAAATTTCTAGAAGGTGTTGCGCGTCAACCTGAATTATCGCCTATGTTAATGGGCAGAATGTTCATTGTTGCTGGATTGGTCGACGCATTTGCTGCAATTTCCATTGGTATTGGTTTGTATTTATTGTTTGCTGCAAAAAATCCCATGGTAGCCAACGCGATCATGCTTGCAACACAAGGCCAAGTGCACTAAGAGGATGGGTTGATGGATATTAATGCGACGTTATTGGTTCAATTAATTGTCTTTGCCATTCTGGTATGGTTTACGTTGAAATATGTGTGGCCGATGATGGCGAATGTATTGTCTCAACGTGAGAAAAAAATCGCAGAAGGTCTGGAAGCAGCTGAGCGTGCAAAGCGTGATCTTAAAGCAGCTCAAGATAAAATTGAGACGATGATTAAAGAGGCGAAAACAGAAGCTGCGCACATCATTGAACAAGCCAGTCGTCGCGGAACCCATATGCTTGAAGAAGCGCGTGATGCAGCAAAAGAAGAAAGCAAGCGCACGTTGATTCAAGCACAAGAAGAAATTATTCGTGAAGTCGATCAAGCGCGCGAAGCTTTGCGTCATCAATTAGCCAGTCTTGCGGTCGCGGGTGCGAGCAAAATTATCCGACGTAACCTGGATGAAAAAGTGCACGCTGATTTACTCGACGAATTTGTGGCAGAAATATGAATACAGATCAATTAACCACGATTGCGCGCCCTTATGCTGCGGCGGTTTTTGCTGAAGCGATTCAGCATAAAAATATGTCTGCTTGGCGTAAACTGCTTGATGTTGCGTGTATGATTACGCAAGATTCAGCAGTCCAAGCATTGTTATTGCAACCAGGCATTCGTCCGAATCAGTTAGCCGATTTTTATTGTGATTTGTTGTCGGGTTTGTTGAATGATGAACAGAAAAATTTTATTCATCTGTTAGCAAATAATCGTCGTTTGTCAGCATTGCCTGAAATAGCGATGTTATTTCGTTTGCGACAAGAAGAATTTGAAAAAATATTAACCGTCAATGTACGATCCGCTATACCTTTAAGCGAAGCGTGGCGTGCGCGTCTCTCTGATAAATTATCCAATAAATTGCAACGTAAAATTGAATTGGATTGTGCGATCGATGACACCCTTATTGCTGGCGTCATTGTGGCTGCAGGTGATCGTGTCATGGATGGATCGGTGCGTGGTAAGTTAGAACGGTTAAGTGAAGAAGTGTTGGGATAAAAAATTTCCCCCTTTTTCAAAGGGAGAATAATGAGAGATTATTTTTATTTAAGACTGAACAAAAGGTATCAATATGCCATTTAACCAATTGAACCCATCCGAAATCAGTGAGCTGATTCGTGAGCGAATTCAGAAATTTGATATTAAAACAGAGTCACGCACTGAAGGAACCATCGTCAGTCTCAAAGATGGCATTGTACGTATTCATGGACTGCTCGATGCGATGCAAGGTGAAATGATTGAATTTGCAGGCGGCACATATGGATTGGCACTGAATCTTGAACGTGATTCAGTTGGCGCGGTTATTCTCGGTAAAACGGATACTTTGGCCGAAGGTCAAAAAGCAAAATGTACGCATCGCATTCTTGAAGTCCCAGTCGGAGAAGCATTACTCGGTCGTGTAGTCAATGCATTAGGTCATCCGATCGATGGCAAAGGTCCGATTCAAACGACGCAAACTTCACCTATTGAAAAAGTGGCGCCAGGTGTTATCGCTCGTCAGCCGGTTTCTCAATCTTTGCAAACCGGTATTAAATCAATTGACGCAATGGTGCCAATTGGTCGTGGTCAACGTGAATTAATTATTGGAGATCGTCAAACGGGTAAAACGGCCGTTGCAATCGACACGATCATCAATCAACGCGGCACAGGCGTGAAATGTATTTATGTCGCAATCGGACAAAAAACATCATCGATCGCAGCTGTTGTTCGTAAACTCGAAGAACACGGCGCGATGGCGCACACCATTGTTGTCGTAGCATCTGCTGCAGAAGCCGCTGCCTTGCAATTTATTGCACCGTATGCGGGTTGTGCAATGGGTGAATATTTCCGTGACAAAGGTGAAGACGCGCTCATTATTTATGACGATTTAACAAGGCAAGCTTGGGCTTATCGACAAATTTCATTATTGTTACGTCGGCCTCCAGGTCGTGAAGCGTATCCTGGTGACATTTTTTATTTACATTCGCGTTTACTTGAGCGTGCTTCTCGCGTCAACGCAGACTATGTTGAACAATTAACGCAAGGCGCTGTCAAAGGCAAAACAGGTTCACTCACCGCGTTGCCGATTATTGAAACGCAAGCAGGCGATGTCTCTGCATTCGTTTCAACAAACGTAATTTCTATTACTGACGGACAAATTTTCCTTGAAACCGATTTATTTAATTCAGGTATTCGTCCTGCTATTAATGCAGGTTTATCGGTGTCTCGCGTCGGGGGCGCTGCGCAAACCAAAATCATTAAAAAATTGGCGGGCGGCGTGCGTTTAGCGTTAGCGCAATATCGTGAATTAGCTGCATTCTCGCAATTTTTATCTGATCTCGATGAAGCCACGCGTAAACAATTAGAGCGCGGACAACGCATCACTGAAATCATGAAGCAAAAACAATATCAGCCATTATCTGTTGCGGAAATGGGGATTATTTTATTTGCTGCGGATCGTGGTTATCTGGATGATGTTCCACTCAATAAAATTGCGATTTTTGAGCATGAATTAATGGAAGATTTTCGCATGCAACAAAAACAATTGATTGAACAAATCAATCAAACTGGCGCATGGGATGACACCATTGAACAAACATTCCGCACATTTGTTGAAACATTTAAAAAAAATTTTAGTGCTTAAGTGAGACATTCTGATGGCCACCGCAAAAGAAATTCGCACTAAGATTAGAAGCATCAAAAACACGCAGAAAATTACGAGCGCGATGGAAATGGTTGCTGCGAGTAAAATGCGTAAAGTGCAAGATCGTATGCATCAAGCACGTCCTTATGCGAATAAAATTCAGCAAGTCATCACGCATGTTGCGCATGCACATCCAGAGTATCAACATCCATTTTTGGAAAAACGTGAAATAAAACGTGTCGGATTTATCGTCGTTACCACGGATCGTGGATTGTGTGGTGGTTTGAATACTGTTTTATTGCGCACGCTCATCAATCATATTCGCGAATGGCAAAATAAATCGGTTGGTATCAGTTTGTGTTTATTTGGCCGAAAAAGTGAAAGTTTTTTTCGTCGCGTCGGTGGTCAAGTCATTGCACAAGCAGATCATTTAGGCGATACACCACGTTCAACGGATGTGACAGGGCCCGTGCATGCGATGTTGAAAGCCTGGAAAAGTGAAAATTCAGAAGAACGCATCGACGCTCTATATTTATGTGCGAATCAATACGTCAATACAATGACACAAAAACCTTACATTCAACAGGTTTTGCCAGTGGAACAAAAAACAGATGAAAATTTACAACATCATTGGGATTATATTTACGAACCCGATAATGCAAAAGAATTGCTGGATTATTTATTAACGCGTTACATCGAAGCACAAGTGTATCGCAGTGTGATTGAAAATATTGCTTGCGAACAAGCAGCTCGCATGATGGCAATGAAAAATGCAACGGATAATGCGGCTGAATTAATTGACGAGTTACAAACAATTTACAATAAAGCGCGTCAAGCATCGATTACGCGTGAGTTAACTGAAATTGTTGCAGGGGCTGCAGCAGTTTGAATATAAAGAGGTACAATCAATGAGTGTGGGACATATTGTAGAAATTATCGGCGCAGTGGTCGACGTTGAATTTTCAGAAGGTGCAGTACCGAGAGTGTACGATGCATTAATTGTCGAAAAAAATAATGTTGTGCTCGAAGTGCAACAACAATTAGGTGATGGTGTTGTGCGTACCATTGCAATGGGCGTCACAGATGGTTTATCACGTGGCCTCGAAGTCAAAAATACCGGATCGCCTATTACTGTGCCTGTTGGCAAATCTACACTCGGTCGCATCATGAATGTGTTGGGTGAAGAAATTGATGGAAAAGGCGCAATCGAAACAGATGTTCATTTACCCATTCACCGTCCAGCACCGACTTTCGCAGAACAAGCTGTATCAAACGAATTGCTTGAGACGGGTATTAAGGTGATCGACTTAGTTTGCCCCTTTGCTAAGGGTGGTAAAGTCGGTTTATTCGGTGGCGCGGGTGTTGGTAAAACGGTCAACATGATGGAGCTCATTCGCAATATCGCCATCGAACACAGCGGATATTCTGTATTTGCGGGTGTTGGCGAACGTACGCGTGAAGGAAATGACTTCTATCTCGAAATGAAAGAATCCAACGTGTTGGATAAAGTGTCTCTCGTGTATGGTCAGATGAATGAACCGCCAGGTAATCGTTTGCGTGTTGCGTTGACAGGTTTAACTATTGCAGAAAATTTCCGCGACGAAGGTCGCGATGTGTTGTTATTTATTGACAACATTTATCGTTACACTTTGGCGGGCGTAGAAGTATCCGCATTGTTGGGACGAATTCCTTCTGCTGTCGGTTATCAACCCACATTGGCGGAAGAAATGGGCGTGTTGCAAGAACGTATTACATCAACGCGCAAAGGCTCTATTACATCCGTTCAAGCTGTTTACGTGCCTGCTGACGATTTAACGGATCCTTCTCCTGCAACGACTTTCGCACACTTGGATGCAACCGTTGTGTTATCACGACAAATTGCAGAATTAGGCATTTATCCCGCGATTGATCCTTTAGATTCAACCAGTCGTCAATTAGATCCGCTTGTCATCGGTGATGAGCATTATCAAGTGGCATTGTCTGTTCAAAAAACGTTACAACGTTATCGTGAACTGAAAGATATCATCGCTATTTTGGGTATGGATGAATTGTCTGAAGAAGATCGTTTAACGGTGACGCGCGCACGTAAAATTCAAAAATTCTTGTCTCAACCTTTCTTTGTGGCGGAAATTTTTACGGGCACACCAGGACGTTATGTTCCATTAAAAGAAACAATTCGTGGATTCCGTGGCATCGTCAATGGTGACTATGATCATTTACCAGAACAAGCTTTTTATATGGTAGGTTCAATTGATGAAGCGGTTAAAAAAGCAGAAACACTAGTGACAGGTTAGTTCTATGGCAACTTCATTGATTCATTTAGACATTGTTAGCGCGGAAAAATCTGTTTTTTCAGGCGATGTCGCATGGATTTATTTAACAGGTATCATGGGTGAGCTTGGTATTGCGCCAGGTCATTCGCCGCTTGTGACGGCTTTGAAGCCTGGCAATATTCGACTCATATTGCCAAATGAACAAGAAGACATTTTTTATCTATCAGGCGGTATGGTGGAAGTCCAACCTTATCTTGTGACAGTATTAGCCGACACTGTTTTGCGCTCACAAGAAATTGATGAAGCGGCGGCACTGGCAGCAAAAGAACGCGCTGAAAAAATATTGGCAGAAAAGTCTTCTAAAATTGATCTTGCACGAGCAACAGCTGAGTTGGCTGAAGCGATTGCGCAAATTCGGACAGTGCAAAAATTGAGGAAAAAAGTGAAATAAAAAAGGACTGACAAAATGTATTCAAACGAAGCCACCGATATGGTTTCCGTTCAAACGGAAGAAACAAAACAAGAAGGACAGTACATGAAACAGTCTCACATTTATACTTCAGGTCATCATCATACTGCGCTGGATGGATTATTTCGTTACGCAGAATTTCTCAAATTTGGTGAATTGCATGTTCGCTTCGATCCCGAAACAGGATTGCGTGCGATTGTTGCGATTCATAATTTAAATCGCGGTCCTGCAATCGGCGGATGTCGTTTAATCAGTTATCCTTCATCAGATGCAGCGCTCGAAGATGCAATTCGTTTAGGCTATATGATGAGTTACAAAGCAGCCATTAGTGGTTTGCCTCACGGCGGCGCGAAAGCTGTGATCATGCGTCCTAAAGTCATTCAAAATCGTAAAGCACTACTTGAAGCGTTTGCTCGATTTATTCACGATTTGGACGGGCGATATATTACTGCAGTAGATAGTGGAACAACGCTGCACGATATGGACATTATCCATACTATAACGCCTTACGTCACATCATTAACGATGGCGGCTGGTGTATCAAATGATCCATCTCCTTGGACTGCGCATGGTGTGCGTCGTGGGATCGAAGCCGCAGTACGTTTTCGTTTAAAACGTGAATCACTCGATGGTATTCATGTCGCGATTCAAGGCGTTGGTCACGTGGGTTATTTGTTAGCAAAAGAACTGCATGAATCAGGCGCAACATTAACGGTTTGCGATGTTGATCCGAAATCAACGGAGCGTTGTGTTGAAGAATTTGGCGCGACTGTTGTCAGTCCAGAAGACATTTATGATGTTTCTGCGGATGTATTTGCGCCTTGTGCATTAGGCTCGATAGTCAACCTTGAAACAGTCGATCGCTTACGTGTTTCAATTGTTGCAGGCTCCGCGAATAATCAATTAGCGCATCAACGTTACGGTCAATTATTAAAAGAACGTGACATTCTCTACGCACCTGATTTTGTGATTAATGCAGGCGGATTAATTTTTGTTGCTGCCATTTATGATCACTCTGACGCGAAACGCGCAGTAGAGCATGTCGATAAAATCGATCTAATTTTAACGGAAATTTTCGAACGTGCTGCTTCAGAAAATCAATCGACGAGTTTAGTTGCAGAACAAATTGCGCGTGAGAAATTAAACGAAAAAACGATGAAGATTTGAAGAAAACCAAAACCTTCGTCGTCCTGAAAAAATTTTCGGCCTCGTTGTTCACCGAAGCAAATTTGGCAGCACGAAAATTTTATTCAGGATCCATGACTTTTCTCGTTTTGAAATTGCGAGAGTTAAGTGATCTTGTCAGATCTGCTAAAGCTTTGTGGATCCCGAATCGCGCGTCGTGATAGGTCAATGTTCTTGTAAAAAACTTTAGACGACGCTTGTTCGGGACGACGAATGTGGTGGTTTTTCAAATGTTAATTATTATTGAAGTCTATCTACAACGTCGCATAAAAACAATTATTTTTATAACTTTCTGGCACATGTAGATCTTCCATGCTAACTGTTCGTAAAAGAGGATGATCGCTTTTTTGTTGAAGAAACAAGCCATATCGTGAATCAGCAAAAGAAATTAATTTAGTTGAAAAATGGTCTAAACCTGTTTCAAGTTGTTCTAATAACTCTTCAGCAGTTGGACGCTTCTCTGGCTCAGGATGTGTAGCCCATAAAACAAGCAAAAATATTTTGGGATATTGTTCAGCAAGTGTGGCTAAATGTTCGATTAATTTAATATGGATATGATCAAATTCATGAGATTCGAAAAAATCTTCTGAGAATGAAATTGAGGCGGATTGTTCTGGTGCATTTTGAAAATGCATCACATTCAAAAAAATAGCAAAAATAGTGATAGCTAAACTATAAACATCTGCTTTGTAACGATCCACCTTGGCTTCATCCAGTGAAGGGACTGGTTCATGAGAGCGTAAAGATTGAATTTCAGGCGGCATATATTGTGCAGTGCCATCAGGCCATTGACTGTTGGCAAAACTAAAATCACAAAACTTAATTTGACTTTCTGACGTAAAATTTAAATAACTTTCAGAAAGATCATAATGAACATGATCAAGTAAAATGTTGTTTAATTTGATGTCGCCGTGGGTGATGCCATGAGAATGCAAGGTTGAGACGCTCTGCGTAATTGCATAAATCAGTTGATAGCCGCTGCTAAAATTATAATGACTATAATCACCTAATGACCCTGCTGGGTGATATTCCATCATCATCCAATATTTTTTATTATTTTCATTGGTAATGGTAAAACCTAAAAATTTAACAGCACAATCAATATTATTTTCTGTTAGCCAATTTAATATTTTAATTTCATTAGACGAGACTGAATGTGTGTATGACATTTCTTTTAAAGCAATTCGCTTGCCGTTGTAATATGTTTTATAAACATTGCCTTGTTGTCCTTGACCGATTAATGTTGCATCTAATAATTTAAAAGGGTGTACATATTTTTTCATCGGTAATGTTAATTTATCAATGTTTTCTAAAAATAAAATTTTTTTTGAAAACGTATTTTTATTTTTTGTCATGAACTCTATCCTCGTTTTTTATGGTTTTTTAAATAAACCCATCTGCGCGTTGAAAACCTCTTGGTAATTTGTTACCGCGACGGCCGCGTTCACCGCTATAATGTTGCCAATCTGTCGGTTTTAACTTGAGTTGTCGACTGCCTGCGCGAATGGTTAAAGTATCCTCGTTTGAAAACAAAATCATATCTAAAACATATTCTTCACGTGATGCAACGCGAGCGCTCGGAATATTGATTATTTTATTTCCTTTGCCTTTGTTAAGTTCAGGTAAATCTTTTAATGGAACGACTAACAAATGCCCTGTGTTGGTCAACATCGCAATTAAATCAGTTTGAATATTTTTAACGAGCCTCGGCGGTAACGGTAATGCGCCTTTGGGTAAACTTAAAGTCGCTTTGCCACTTTTATTTTTTCCAAATAATGTATCGAGTTTTGCGATGAAGCCGTAGCCTGCATCGGACGTTAATAAAAAATAATTTTCTTCTTCGCCTGAAATGACAGCGATAAATTTCGCACCAGGGGGTGGATTGAGACGGCCTGTTAAAGGCTCACCTTGGCCACGTGCGGAGGGCAGCGTGTGTGAAGCCAAGCAATAACTTCGTCCTGTTGAATCAAGAAAAACAACAGATTGATTGCTGCGACATTGTGTTGCGGATAAAAAATGTTCGTTGGCTTTATAGCTAAGCGTTTCTGGATTGATGTCGTGTCCTTTCGCTGCGCGTATCCATCCCATGCTGGATAAAACAACAGTGAGGGGTTCAGTCGGTAAAATTTCTGTCTCACGAATTGCTTGCGCTTCTATTCGTTTCACAATGGGCGAACGACGCTTGTCACCATATTTTTCAGCATCAGCCGTTAATTCTTTTCGAACTAATTTTTTAAGACGCGCGGTGGATCCCAATGTTTTTTGGATGTCATCAGATTCAGCTGATAACGCTTTTTGTTCATTTTTAATTTGTATTTCTTCAAGACGCGCGAGATGACGCAAGCGTGTTTCTAAAATAGCTTCGACTTGTTCGTCAGATAATTTAAATCGTTTGATGAGTGTAGGCTTGGGTTCGTCACTAGTGCGAATAATGTGAATGACTTCATCTAAATTTAAATAAGCAATTAATAATCCCGCTAAAATATGTAAACGTCTTTCAATATTGTTAAGACGAAATTGCAATCGACGTTTGACGGTTTCTAATCGGTAGTGTAACCATTCAGTTAAAATATCTAATAAATTTTTAACTTCAGGTCGACCATTCAACCCAATCATGTTGAGATTAACGCGATAACTGCGTTCAAGATCTGTTGTTGCAAATAAATGTGACATCAATGCTTCAACATCCACTCGATTGGATCGTGGAACAATAACCAAACGTGTGGGATTTTCATGATCAGATTCGTCACGTAAATCGGTGACCAATGGTAATTTTTTATTTTGCATTTGTTCTGCAATTTGTTCGAGAATTTTTGAGCCAGAGACTTGCCACGGCAAAGCTGTCACGATAATTTCATCATTTTCTTCTGTATAAACGGCGCGTGTTCGCAATGTGCCATTGCCTGTTTTGTATATTTCACGTAATTCATTTTTGGATGTGATGATTTCTGCTTCCGTTGGAAAATCTGGTGCAGGAATGAAATCAATTATTTCGTGAAGCGTTGCTTTGGGATTTTCAAGCAAATGAAATAATGCGTTGATCACTTCTGTTAAATTGTGTGGTGGAATATCGGTTGCCATGCCGACAGCAATACCGGTTGTACCATTTAATAAAATATTCGGAACGCGAGCAGGTAATAATGCTGGCTCTTCAAGTGTGCCATCAAAATTGGGTGTCCAATCGACTGTGCCTTGTGCGGTTTCTGATAATAAAATATCAGCGTACGGTGATAAACGGGATTCGGTATAACGCATCGCAGCAAATGATTTGGGATCATCTGTCGAGCCCCAGTTGCCTTGACCTTCTACAAGCGGATAACGGTATGAAAAAGGTTGTGCCATGAGAACCATCGCTTCATAGCAAGCCATATCGCCATGCGGGTGAAATTTGCCGAGAACGTCACCCACTGTGCGCGCTGACTTTTTAAATTTAGCGGTTGATTTTAAACCCAATTCAGACATGGCATACACGATGCGTCGCTGCACAGGTTTCAGTCCATCGCTGATGTGGGGTAAAGCGCGATCTAAAATCACATACATGGAATAATCCAAGTAAGCTTTTTCTGTAAAATCTTTTAATGGAATATGTTCAATGGGTTGATTCGTCACGGGTCTTCTCCAAAAAGGATTGCGGAATTTTGCCTGAAATGATTGGTCTATGGCAATGGTTAAAGCGATTTAATAAAACCCTAAGTATCGCAGGTCTATACTAAATTCACTGGATAGAAACTTGTCTCAAATAATTCTCAGGGAGGGCTTCGCCATGTGTTTCAGTTATACACATATTTTTGCCTGTTTAAAATCATCTCAATCCAATGAAGAAAATGACAATAAAGATGAAAAAAAAGAAAGTGAAAAAGATAGCAAAGATACTATTTTTAAAGAATTAGATAACAAAATAGAAGCGTTGATTATAGAACGTGCAGAATGGGATCTTAGAAAAGCAGAATTGCTAGAGCAAAATCCTTCGCTTAATTCATTGCCGCACATGGGTGATACAGTGATAGTCGACAAGCATCATTCTATCGTATTAACTTTTTTGAAAGCGACTAGAAATGCTATTCTTCCCGCAGATTACGAAATTCAAGAAATTATAAATGAGGCGAATGCAGAAATTGAAGAACGAATTCGTCAATTAGAAATTGTGTGTCAAAAAGCAAATGATTTTACGCTATCTGATGAAGAATATAATAATGCACGATTAGAAATTTGTAATGATAGTTTATCGATATTAGATAATGAAATGGTTTTGCTTAATGGCATTAAAGCTGAATTACAATATTCAATTGATTTTGAAAAAATGACTGAAACAATTGTCGGTAGTTTAGTTCGATTAGCCATTCTTGTATACACTAAGGTGCCTATTCCCAGTACAGGATTTTCTTTAAATTCAGAATATAAAAATTATTTATTTAATAAAATTCAAGGCGAGATGAATGAATTAACCGATATCAAAGCAGTGATAGAAAATGAAATGAAACGTGCAAAAGCATCTGAAGAAGAAACAATGATGATTGCAATGAATCGCGAAACGCACGGAAATATCGGACATGTGATGCGATTTTTAGGCTTCAATAAAAATGATTCAGCGAAGAAAAATGATGTGGTGGTGGAAAATAGATTAAAAATTTAGTTGCCTATTTTCCTTCTCCCCTCACCTTCCACAAGGGGAGAGGTGAAAAATTTCGAATTATTTTCTCACGCCTCTGCCAAATTTCCCTTTGTTTCAAGCCATTTTTTGCGGTCGTGCGCACGTTTTTTTGCAAGCAGCATATCGAGTGTTTTGTCCGTGTGATCGTTTTCAGAAATCGTAAGACGTACAAGACGACGTGTGTTGGGATCCATGGTTGTTTCGCGTAGTTGTACAGGATTCATTTCGCCGAGACCTTTAAAACGAATGACATTAATTTTTCCTTTTAAATTTTCTGCTGCGATGCGATCGAGTATGCCTTGTTTTTCAGCGTCATCCAGTGCGTAATAAATTTGTTTGCCATGATCCACGCGATAAAGGGGAGGCATCGCAACATAAATATGTCCGGCATGAACCAGTGGGCGAAAATGTTTAACGAATAATGCGCACAATAAAGTTGCAATATGTGATCCATCTGAATCGGCGTCAGCTAAAATACAAATTTTTCCATAACGCAAACCGGCTAAATCATTTTTTCCAGGCTCGATGCCTACCGCAACAGAAATGTCATGCACTTCTTGTGAAGCGAGAACTTGCGAAGAATCGACTTCCCACGTATTTAGAATTTTTCCACGCAACGGCATGATCGCTTGAAATTCACGATGACGGGCTTGTTTAGCAGAGCCTCCTGCGGAATCACCTTCTACTAAAAATAATTCTGTGCGACGAATATCTTGTGCAGTGCAGTCGACTAATTTACCGGGCAACGCAGGTCCTGATGTAATTTTTTTGCGGACAACAATTTGTGCTGCTTTTAAACGTTTTTGTGCATTTGTAATGGCGAGTTGCGCGAGTTGTTCGCCAAGATTGACGTGTTGATTAAGCCATAATCCAAATGCATCTTTGACAATGCCTGAAACAAAACTCGCACATTCGCGTGATGAAAGACGTTCTTTGGTTTGACCAGAAAATTGTGGATCATGTAATTTCACAGAAATAATATGTGCGCAGCGATCCCACACATCCTCAGGCGCGAGACGAATACCGCGTGGTAATAAATTGCGAAATTCACAAAATTCACGTAACGCATCAAGCAATCCTTGTCGAAAACCATTGACATGTGTGCCGCCTTGCGGTGTCGGAATTAAATTTACATAACTTTCACCAACAATTTCACCCTCTTCTGGCAGCCAATAAGCAGCCCAATCGATAGCTTCAGTATTGCCACTGAACGAACCAACAAAAGGTTGATCTTCTGGAATGCGTAAAGCGGATCCAATGGCTTCACTGAGATAATTCGGTAATCCATTTTCATAATGCCATTCTGTTTTTTCGCCTGTATGTTCATCAAAAAATGAGACGTGTAGCCCCGGACATAAAACAGCTTTTGCGCGTAAAGCATGTTTTAATTTATTAAGCGCAAATCGCGGTGAATCAAAATATTTTTCATTGGGTGTGAAAAGAATCGTCGTGCCGGTTTCGCGTTTATTAGCAATACCGATTTTTTTGAGGTCAGAAGATTTTTCGCCATTTTTGAATTGAATATGATAAATGCCGCCATCACGTTTGATGGTGACGTCTAATTGTTTGGAAAGCGCATTGACAACTGAAATGCCGACACCATGTAATCCGCCAGAAAAACGATATTGTTTATTCGAAAATTTAGCACCGCTGTGTAAGCGCGACAAAATAAGTTCGACACCAGAAATCCCTTCTTCGGGATGAATATCAACGGGCATACCGCGACCATCATCAGTGACTTCAAGTGATCCATTTTTGTGTAAAATGATAATCAATCTTGTTGCGTGACCTTCCATTGCTTCATCTACGCTATTGTCAATTGCTTCTTGTGCAAGGTGATTTGGGTTGGTTGTATCTGTATACATCCCGGGACGACGACGCACCGGTTCGAGACCGCTCAACACTTCAATGGATTCTGCCGTATATTGTGATTGTTTCATGTTCGTCCTTAATTACAAATTTTTTTCAAGCGCGTGAACGATTTTTTCTAATTCAAGTAAACGTTCGCGTGCACGTTCAAGAACGCGCGTTTGCGTATCAAATTCTTCGCGTGTCACGAGATCTAAACGTGAAAATGCATTTTGCAAAACAGCGCGAAAATTATTTTCTAAATCTTGTTTGAGTAAATGCAAGCTAGGCGGCAAAACTTCTGAGAGACGTTTCGCCAAATCATTTAACAAATCGGATGAAAGCATGATAACTCCGGATAAAATAGTGCGTGCATTATCAACGATATCGGATAAAGACCGCAAGAGGGGCTGATACGATTTTTTTCATATTTTATCAATAAAATCATTAAGATAGATCAATATGGCCGACTGGGAAGACAATTGGATGCTAAATTTTGTAGAATACATTCCTTTGCGCTCGGAATGTCCATGTCGAAGAAAATATTAAAAATAGCTACCCGTCAAAGCCCTCTCGCGATATGGCAAGCGAATCATATCAAGCAGGCGCTTGAATCATTGCATCCAGAATTATCGGTGGAATTAGTTGGGATTACGACGTCTGCAGATCAAATAATCAACGTGCCATTGTATAAAGTGGGCGGCAAAGGATTATTCGTCAAAGAATTGGAAGAAGCCTTACTATCCGGAAAAGCAGATATCGCGGTGCATTCAATGAAAGATGTGCCAATGATTTTGCCAGAAGGATTAATGATTGCTGTCATGTCAGCGCGTGAAAATCCGTTTGATGCGTTTGTTTCTGAGAAATATAATTCGTTAGACAATTTACCGCAACAAGCACGCGTCGGGACATCCAGCTTGCGGCGACAAAGTCAATTGTTAGCGCGTTATCCAGCATTACACATTGAATTTTTGCGCGGCAATGTGAATACACGTCTCAATAAATTAGATGAAGGTGAATTCAGTGCCATTATTTTGGCTGTGTCAGGATTGATACGATTAGGATTAAATCATCGCATCAAAAAAATTTTTTCAGCGAATGAAATGCTACCTGCGGCGGGTCAAGGTGTATTAGGCATTGAATGTCGTGAAGAAGATATCGAAACCCAAAATTATATTAAACTATTGGATAATGCGATCGTGCATGCGTGTGTGAATGCGGAGCGCGCTGTTTGTCGTGCATTAAATGCAGGATGTCAGGCGCCAGTCGCAGCTTATGCAGAATATCTGAAAGATCAAATTCATTTATGTGCGCGCGTGTTGAGTCTTGATGGAAAAATCATTTTACAGAGCGAAAATAACGCTGACATTTTTCAAGCGGAACAATGCGGCATAAAAGTAGCTGAAGATTTGCTCGCAAAAGGGGCAAGAAAAGTACTGGATGATTGTTATGTCTGAAAATTATATGGCGGGTCGAACTGTTTTAGTCACGCGTCCAAAACCGGATGGTACAAAATTATGTGAAGCCATTCGATCAGTGGGTGGAAGTGTTATTTATTTTCCCACGTTAGACATTATTCCAACGCAGCAATTCATTTCAGGTGAATATGATTGGTTGATTTTTATCAGTCCACAAGCTGTCCGTGCGAGTCGCGATTATATAAAACTCAATCATACACCGCGTTATGCGGCGATTGGGCCGGGTACAGCACAAGTTTTAGGACTTTCAAATGTGATTTTTCCTGAAAAAAATCCATCAGCAAGTGCATTATTGAAAATGCCTGCGTTGCAAGCGGTTCAAGGGCAGCGTATTGGTATTGTGCAAGGCGCGGGTGGTTTGCGTGAATTATCGGATACACTGACAGCGCGTGGCGCACAGGTGACGCAAATTATTGCGTATCACAGATGTTGCTCACATCCTCCGAATGTGAATGAAGTGAAAAAATTATTGGCAGAAAAAAAAATGGATGCCATGATTATCACATCAAGTGATTCGTTGAATCATTTTTTTCAATTAATCGGATCGGATATTGATATTCAATATTTAACATTGATAACAGTGAGTGAACGTTTGGTTAAGCTTGCCAGCGAAAAAGGATTTCGATCCATTTTATTGGCGGAAAATGCGGGTATTCATGCTATGATGATGACGTTGAAGGGATTAGGAGATACACCATGAACGAGCAAAAATCATCAGCAAAAAAACGTAATCCTCTTTTTTGGCGGAATGTCGGATTATTTTTTTCTGCGTTTGCGAGCGTTGTACTTGTGTGTGTGTTATTAATTGCTGATCTGCATTTGTTGAAAGCGGATATCAATTTTCAACAACAAATATCAGCCCTAGAAAATACGCTGATGTCGACGCAACAATCCGTCGTGCAATTTCAAGATGCTTTGCAAAATGTAGAACGGCAGTCTCAACAAAATAATCAAGCCATTGCTGATTTAAAACAACATCCAACTACAGACATTTTGCCTGACGCATTAACAAATGCATTTACTCATTTAACGGATTTAGACAATAAATTAGATCGTCTTCAATTGATTCAACAAAATAGGTTATCTCTAGAAGAAACAACGCAACCTGTGATTGCGCAAACGCGTTGGGAACACATCGAACAAATCATAAGTGAACTTTTTTGGCGATTAGTGAGCGTGCATCATACAACCAATGCATTACCTTTTGTCACACCCGACAGCCAAATTTTTCTTAAGCAAAATTTGCATGCACAATTATTGATGGCAGAATGGGCATTGCTGCATCGTGAGCCAACGATTTATCAAGCGACACTGCAAAAATTATCGCTTTGGATTAAACAATACGGTGAACCGCAGGCTGATTTAACAAAACAAGTATTATCCGAATTAAATGTTTTACAAACGATCGATGTACAACGTCCAAAAGGGCAAGCAACATGATACGCGATATCATTATTGTCATTATATTATTAATTGGTTCAGTTTTTCTGGGTAGTTTTCTCGCGCAAGATTCTGGCGTCGTTGCCATTATCTGGAAAAACACAACTATTGAAACTTCTATTGTCGTCGCATTTATTTTTTTATTACTCGCTTTTATTTTGGTGTGGCAAGTCGCGCGTTTGATTACTCGAATTGATTGGTGGATTTGGCGTTGGAAAAATAAATCACTTGAAAAAAATGAACAATATGTTGATCGTAAAACATTGGCACGACAAAAAGCATGTGCTTCGTTGATGAATGCAATGCATTCTGCAGTTCATTTGCCGCAATTGGAGGATATTTGGTATAAATTATCTCGCAAGCTTCGCAAAGATCCTGACGTCATCGCGTGTTATGCAGAATGTTTAATGCATTATGCTGATCAATCTGGGAAAATTTACAAGCTGCTCACGAAAGCTTTGCGGCAACAAATACATCCCAGTTTATTAAAACAATTTGTAAAGTTGAAATCGATTAAGGCAGAAAAACGTTTAGTTTTAGTTGAGAAATGTTTGAGGCAACGACCCAATGATCCTGCTTTGTTGCTTGCGGCGGGTGAATTATGTTTGCAGTCTCAGTTGTGGGGGAAAGCGCGAACTTATTTCAATCAATCATTATCATTACAACCGACGCCTGCCGTTTATGCGGGCTTAGGTCAACTCGCAGAAGAAGCAGGCGATGTTGATATTGCGATGCAACGTTACAAAGAAGGATTGGAGTTAAAATAATGTATCAACCTGTTATTGCGGGCGCGCGAATTGGATCGATATGACTTCCTTTCCTTTAAAAATTCTTTTTGCGGGAACACCTGAATTTGCAGTTCATTCACTGGATGCTTTAATTCGTACGGGGCACGAAGTTGTTTACGTCTATACTCAACCAGATCGACCAGCTGGTCGAGGCAGAAAAATGACAGCAAGTCCTGTTAAAGTGTTTGCTGAAGAAAATGAACTTATGTTGCATCAACCCAAATCATTACGCGATCTGGGCGAGCAACAACGGATTCGCGATTTGAATATTGATCTCATGGTTGTAGTTGCTTATGGATTGATTTTGCCTGCGCAAATTTTATCGATTCCTCGATTCGGTTGCATCAATGTTCATGCGTCATTATTACCACGTTGGCGTGGAGCCGCTCCCATTCAACACGCTATTCTGTCAGGTGATGCCGAAACAGGCGTCACTATTATGCAAATGGACGTTGGGCTAGATACCGGTCCGATGTTGGCGCGCGAAAGTTGTCCCATTGAAACAAACGACACAGCAGGATCGCTGCACGATAAATTAGCCACAGTGGGCGCTTCATTATTAATAAAAACGATTGCGCACTTATCGACATGTGAACTCGAAAAACAAAATGATGCACTTGCAACCTATGCGCATAAAATTTCTCGTGAAGAGGCTGAAATTGATTGGCATGCAACCGCGGCGAACATTGAACGAAAAGTTCGCGCATATCATCCATGGCCAATTGCATTTACTCAACTGAATGGTGTTTCGTTACGTATTTGGCGCGCAGATTTGTTAACCACGCAAAAAGTGCATGAATCACCCGGCACTATTATTCAGGCTGATTCAACCGGCATTGATGTCGCAACAGGCGAAGGTATTTTGCGGCTGCTCGATGTGCAATTTCCAGGCGGGCGTGTTTTATCTGTGCGAGATGTTTTAAATGCTCATCGTAGTGATTTTTTGCCAGGTAAACTATTGTGATTTCAGTTCGACAAGCCGCAGTCAATATCATTCTCGATGTGTTACAGGGTCGATCTCTCAATGAATGTTTACCTGAAAAAATAAACGCATTCTCTGATTCGCGTGATGGTGCATTTTTGAAAGCGCTCGTTTTTGAAACGTGTCGCTGGTATTTTTTTCTTGATGGATTAGTCAAACAACTTTTATCTCGTCCTTTAAAAGCAAAAGATCGCGATATACACGTTTTATTAATCGTTGGTTTGTGTCAATTAGTTATTTTAGATATTCCAACCCACGCGGCTGTTTCTGAAACGGTTTTAGGGTGTGTCGGTTTGAAAAAAAGTTGGGCGAAAAATGTCGTCAATGCGGTGCTGCGAAATTTTTTGCGACGCAAAGAAATTTTGTTATCAGACATGCAAAATAATGACGTCACGAAATATGCACATCCAGAATGGCTGATTAAAAAAATCCAACAGGATTGGCCACAAGAAATGCATACAATTTTGATGGCTAACAATCAACATCCGCCGATGACGGTACGGGTTAATGGTCAAAAAATTTCGCGTGATATTTATTTACAACAATTGCACAACGGTATTGCATCAACGGTTGTTCCAACGGCTATTCAATTGACAACACCTGTGAATGTAGACGATTTACCTGGGTTTAAAAACGGCCTCGTCTCTGTGCAGGATGCTGCCGCTCAACTAGCGGCTTTTCTTCTGGCGCCACTGCCAGGAGAAAAAGTGCTTGATGCTTGCGCAGCACCGGGTGGAAAAACAGCACATTTGCTTGAGTTTCAGCCTAAAATCGCTAAACTGATTGCTGTTGATCGCGATGCAACGCGTTTGGCGCGTGTAAAAGAGAATTTCAAACGATTACAGTTGGCGTGTACACTAGTGACCGCGGATGTGAGTGAGTTGGAATCGTGGTGGGATGGAGAACTTTTCGATCGTATTTTGTTAGATGCGCCCTGTTCAGCGAGTGGGGTTATTCGACGGCATCCTGATATTCGTCTTTTGCGCCGACTTGACGATATTCCAATGCTTGCGAAGACCCAGTTATATTTATTGCAAGCGCTATGGCCGACGTTGAAAATAGGCGGGCGATTATTATACGCGACATGTTCAGTGTTTCGTGAAGAAAATGAAAATGTCATCAGTACATTTTTATCGCAGGAAAAAACGGCTTCAGAAATAAAATTAAATTTGCCATTTAGCAAAGATTGTAAGGCGGGCAAACAAATTTTGCCCGGTGAGTTAGGCATGGATGGGTTTTATTATGCGTGTTTGGAGAAAATAATATGCGTATAGAAAGTGATGTGAAGCTGGATTTTAAAGATGTTTTGATTCGTCCTAAACGTAGCGTTTTAAAATCCCGTTCAGAAGTGTCGCTCGAGCGCGAATTTCGTTTCCGCAATGCGGGTTCAACATGGCGTGGCGTGCCCTTGATTGCAGCCAATATGGACCATACCGGCACATTTACGATGGCTGAAGTCTTATCCTCTCATCATCTGATGACAGCGCTGGATAAATTTCGCACGGCTGAAGAATGGCAACATTTTTTAAATACACATCCTGAAGCGAAACCTTTTGTTTTTGTTTCAACCGGTGTTAGCACACAAGACTTTGATAATCTTCAACGCGTGATGGAGGCGAGCCAAGCGGACATGATTTGCTTGGATGTTGCGAATGGTTATACCGAACATTTTGTTCAATTTCTCGAAAAATTACGCAAACGTTTTCCCGATAAAGTGATTATGGCGGGCAATGTTGTGACGGGTGAAATGGTTGAAGAATTGATTTTGTCTGGCGCTGATATTGTCAAAATTGGTATTGGTCCAGGTTCAGTTTGTACCACGCGTGAGAAAACAGGCGTGGGTTATCCGCAACTGTCTGCCATCATTGAATGTGCGGATGCAGCGCATGGATTAGGCGGTCATGTTTGCGCTGATGGGGGTTGCACCTCTCCCGGGGATGTTGCAAAAGCGTTTGCTGCGGGCGCTGATTTTGTCATGCTCGGCGGGATGTTGTCTGGGCATGATGAATGTTTTGGAGAGATTATTGAAAAAGATGGCCGCAAATTTAAACGGTTTTATGGCATGAGTTCAGCTGAAGCGATGGAAAAATATCATGGCAGCGTTGCAGAATATCGCGCAAGTGAAGGGCGTTCAGTGAACGTGCCTTATCGAGGTCCTGTGAAAGCCACCATTTTAGACATTTTAGGAGGAATTCGTTCCGCGTGTACGTATGTTGGCGCGCATCGACTCAAAGAATTGTCTAAGCGAACCACATTTATCCGCGTGAATCGACAACTGAATGAAGTTTTTATGCCGTATACAACTGCTGATAATCCATCGACTGAAGGATAAGAATACTATATTATTCGCAGACGATATTTTATGCAGATAAATTAAGGATTTTTTATGCTAAAAAAAATAATATTTGGCAGTATGCTTCTCTTAGCTACCACATCTGTTTTTGCCGATGAACCCATGCCATATGTCGGCGCTAATGTTGGGTTGGCGGTTAATACCAATCCTGGCAATAATTTTCGTGGCATACCGTTGGGTGTTCTTGCAGGTTATGGCGGACAGATTTCTTCAAGTCTTTATCTGGCAGGCGAAGTATTCGTGACAATTATCACGCCACAACTTGATAGTAATGGTAACGTAAAATCCAATTATAACTACGGTATTAGTCTTCTGCCCGGTATGTTTTTAAGTCAACATACGATGGGTTATTTGCGTCTTAGTCTTGTTAAAACACATTTTCCTCAATTGAAGACCACTAAAACAGGCGGGCAATTGGGTGTCGGTGTTCAAACAAGCATGACACAATCATTCGATGTTCGCGGAGAATATATTTTCTCGAGATATAGTGGCTCATTGAATACTGATCAGTTTAATATAGGACTCATTTACAAATTCATGTAAGCTGTTGTGTGTTACTCTGACAAGGAAGATGTTTTATGAAAAGGAAAATACTTTTTGCAATCCTGTTCATGCTTCTCCCCGCAGTGGCAAGTGCTTCCGCACGTACAGTTCCATATGTTGCCCTTGATATCGGGGCTTATTATGGACATTGGTCATTCATCGATAACATGAGTAATCGATCTCGATTTAGTACACGATTGCCATTGGTTAATGGGTCGATCGGCGTTGGTGAAGTTCTTGGTACACATTTTTGGGTCGCAGCAGAGTTTAACGCTTATTATTCCAATATTTTTTCACACTACCAGACAATCAGTGTCAATGGAACAAATGCTGGTGCGCGTCTTCGAGAAAAATATGGCTATGGTATCAGCTTTATTCCAGGGATTATTCTCACATCAAATGGATGTGAACGCGGCTTAATTTATGCACGTCTCGGCGCTGTTCAAACGCGTTTTGAATATCAACAAACTGTCGCGCCGGCCGGCGATACTCGCATGAGTGATACTTCTTGGCGACGCGCCGGTCTTGTGGGTGGCGGTGTTCAATTTCGTTTTTACGAACATATGAGTGCACGAGCAGAATATGATCGTGTTTACTATTATCGCTTCTTCGCTTTAGGCAATCGAATTGCACCCATCGATAATATAATTAAAGCAGGCTTGGTATATAGCTTCGTGTAATTGAGGGAAATTTTGTGAAAATCAGGGATTATTTATTTTTTGCGACGAGTTTACTATTGTTTAGCATGACAACTAATGCTTGGGCAGAAATTGCATTACCAACCGGTTGGTATTTTGAATTCAATCTGGGTCGTAGCAGTGTTATTGGTGCAAAATATGTTTCGGGCGGAAGCACATCAGGCAGTGGTTTGGGGTGGAATCTCGATGCAGGATATCGTTTCATGCCATACCTTGCAGCCGAACTTGGATTTACCAAATATACCGATGCGACGGGCATGTTAGGCGGAGTAAAAGTCGCGAGTGGATCACAATATTCTTACGATATTATCGCAAAAGGTATTTTGCCGATTAATAGTTCTGGTTTCGAAATATTTGCAAAAATAGGCGCCGCAAGAATTCATTCGACTATTAGTCAAACTGGAGTTGTCACTGTGAACAGTGGGACGCGAACACGCACAGGGTTGATTGTGGGTATCGGTGCAGATTATGCAATCTACCCCGCGCTTACGACAAATGTTCAATGGACACGCGCAAAAGGTAATGATGCCACGGGGAAGATGGATTTATTATCAATCGGTCTTTCGTATAATTTTGGGTGATAATATTTTCTTCAACCATTCTTCAATGTCACTGATTTCATTCATGCAAACACTGTGCGCCATCGGATAAGAATGTAGCTCGACAGGATAATTGGTTTCTTGCAAAATTCGAAAAACTTTTTCGCTGAGTTGATAAGGGACAATATTATCATTTGTTCCATGACCGAGAAAAATAGGTGTTTGCTGATTAATTGACGTTGCATGATGAATAGTTTGATCTGGCTGAGGAAGATAACCGGATAATGCTAAAATGCCTGCTAATTTTTTAGGGTAGGTTAATCCAGTCAGCAATGCAATCACAGCGCCTTGAGAAAATCCTGCTAACACTATTTTTTCGGAAGATGTTCCAGTATGTTCTTCTTCGGTTATTAAACGATGAACGAAATCGACAGCTTTTTTCATACCTGCTTCATCTGCATGTGCATCGACAGCAGGTGAAATGATGTCATACCATGCTCTCATGACATATCCGCCATTGATTGTCACAGGTTGAAATGGTGCATGCGGAAATACAAAACGTAAATTAAGTGCTGATAATTCTCTTGCCACAGGCACAAAATCATCACCGCTAGCACCTAGGCCATGTAACCAAATCACAGTCCCAGATGATGGGCGATCTGGATTGATTTCAATAAGCTCACTTTTTTTTGTCATGGTTATTTTCCTTTCTATTTTCATTCTTGTGGAATCTTGTGAAAAAGAAGCGCTCATAGTACATTCTTACAACGCATCTGCAAGGATTATTGCAGATACACACTCTCCCAATCTAGAAAAGGATATTTGCAATGATGATGAAGTTAAAGAAACGTAATTCCGGTGTGACCTTGCTTGAGATTATGTTGGTGTTGGCCATCGCTGCAATGGTGATCGTCATGTCAATTCGTTTTTATAGAAACGCAAGTAATTCACAAAGCGCAAATTCTGTCCTGGATGCTGTGAATGCTGTGACGGCTGCTGCAGATAATATGGCACAAGGCACGAATAGTTATTCTGCAATCACGACAACTAGTCTTTCTGCTGTGGTTGGTACCGCCAACATGAGAACTCCTTTTGGTGGAATCACTATTTCAACGCCGGGCCAAACATCTTATACAGTAACGCTAGCAGGTATTCCGCCCGCGATTTGTAATCAAATTAAATCGCAATTGGCTGGTAATATGAAAATAACAGGTCTTTCTTCTAATACCTGTGCTTCAACGGGTAATTTTGTATACACATACGATTCAACTAAATAAATGATTAGGGTTTTTTTATAACCCTGCCTATTGCAGGGTTTTTTTTAAAGAGTAATCAATATGTCATTTCGAAATACACAAAATAGTTTTGGATCCGTCAGTAAATTTTTACATTGGACAATCGCAGTATTAGTCATTGTGATGGTTTCTGCGGGCTGGTTTATGGATAACTTGCCAGACGCTATTCGCGGGACAGTGATTAATTTTCATAAACTGACAGGTCTGCTCATTTTATTATTGATGTTAATTCGTGTCGTTTGGGCGCTGCTCAATGTGAAACCCAAAGAACCACCAGGTACTTCAAGTTTTCAAAAATTGGTTGAGTGGGGCGGTCATTTTTTTCTATATGCATTGGTTATCGCTCAGCCGCTAACCGGCTGGATAGGTTCCGTTGCTGCAGGTCATGCACCTTTTTTAGGAAGTTTTAAATTTAATTTACCTGTAGAAAAAAGCAAAGCTTTAGTAACCTTGTGTTTTCAGGCGCATACGGTAATTGCAATTTTGATTATCGTGACAGTTACATTGCATATTTTGGCGGCCTTGTATCATCACTTTATTCGCAAAGATAATGTGCTGATTCGGATGATGCCGTGATTATAATTGCATCCGCTTTTTTGCAGTGGATGCAACTTTTGTTTGCATGGCAATTTCATGTCCATAAAAATCGATCAATTCTTTTTGCAATGTCGGTAGTGGAGAGGATTGTGCAAATGAAGAATTCAATTCTGTTGTCCACTGACCATTTTGTAAATTAACAAGAACATAATATTCAGGTATCAATATCTGTTTAAATATTAATTTTTGAGCACGAGATGTTTTAGGTAAAATCAGTCTATTTTGTAGTTGCACTGGATAGCGTGCAAACAACCATTGCCCATCAAGCACTGCATATTGTTTATCTAACATAATCGCTGTTTCAGCGGCAGGCCGAAGTCGTAATAATCCATTTTGAGAATCCACTTCATAAGCATTAATAGCACCACGAACGACTTTGTTCACTTGAATATTTGCTGTTTCAATTTCAGATAATTTATAGCCTGATTCAAAATAAAAAACGTTGTGTTGGTTGCTATTTTTATTTTGATTGATGATTGAAGTGAGTGAAATGCCATCGATATTTTTTAAGGGAGATAATTTCAACAGGCTTAAAATTGAAGGCGCGATATCTGCAGTAGAAACGGGCGTTTTGATGATATGATGCGTATGATTTGAATCCTGAATCGCTAACACAATATGATTTTGTTTCAAACTTAATACATCGCTGCCTTGACCATAGGATGTATTAATCACATAAGGATGTTTCGGATTATCGCTCAGTTGAAAGAAGGGAATGCGTTTCATGTTTTTAGGATCTGTGCCTTGATAATGCTGGGCACTAATCACGCGATCATTGGGTAAACCTAAAGTGGTACCGTGATCAGATAACAAAACAATGATACTGTTCTCTAAAATATGTTGATCCGTGAGTGTTTTAATTAAATCACCGAGTTGCTTATCCACTGCTTCGACGCTATGGCGATAACGATCAACATAAGATGTCTGTGAATTTTGTGAATCTTCTGCCCACGTATAGGGCCAATGAGAAATACAAAAATGAACCGCAAGAAAAATCGGTTTATCAGGTAAATGAGACAAATTTTGATGAATTAAATGTAAAAAACTATCAGGTTGATACGTGATGGCCGCGGCGCGATTTGCGTAATTGTAAGGAAATAAATAACGACCTAATGATGTATTAATTGCAAGATTGGTTAGCGGAAAATCATTGAGACTCCCTAAAATAAAATCATCGAGTCCCATATTGGGCCCAACGATTTTGTCGAATCCATAAGCGGGAGTGATATTGCTAAATCGTTTTTCATCGGTTGCATAAATAGTTTCGTAACCCGCATCGTGTAGTTTTTTTGCGAGCGTGTTATTTCGGGTAATGAGTTTTTCATCAACTAAATTATTTCGCGCGGAACTATGTTTCGGAGTACGTCCGGTTAAAATCGTGATCCATGAGGGAAAAGTGCGCGCCAAATTCGTCCATGCTTGTGTGAAAACAATCGATTGATTTAAAAAAGCATCAATGTGAGGCGTTTGGACGGTAGTGTTACCCGCGTAGTGTGTAAAATCAGGTCGAAGCGAATCAAGACCAATGAAAATAATGTTAGGTTTATTTTGTTTTGTCTGCAATGAAGGATAATGTTGTTGTACGCGATAGATTGCGGCGGGTACAAAAAATAGCAATAGGATGCCAGTGAGCAATGTAGCAATGATTAAATGTCTTTTGTAATAAAAACTATAAAAAAAAGCAATAATTGTTAAAACAATAGAAATTCCTACGCTGATATAAGCAGTTATTAAAGCAATTTGATTTGTGTGAAAAAGTAAATGGGTAAAATGAGAAAAAAATGAATGAGGGTACCAAGCTGTATTGAATGCGAAGACACTTAACCAAGCATTGAGCCAAGCAAATAAACCTAATAAATAAATTTTCAAAGGGCTAAAGTTGAAATATTCGCCGAAAGCGGTTGCTGTGAACCATGCCCAGAGCGTGAAAATAATATAGCTTGCGATTTGTATGAATGCAAAACCAAGCAATGGCAAAATAATAACGGGATGCCAAACATCAACAGCCATCGAACTTTTAACGAGTGAGTCAATGAGTTCACTGACACTATAGTGTATGGCAAATAATGAAAGTAATGTGAGTGCACTGAGCGCGGTGAGAACGGTGAGTGCGCTTCCAAGTGTTGCAGGTTTGCCAGAAATCCATTGTATTTTCTTCATGCGAGCTTATCCATTTCCGCTATCGATTCAGTGCTTGTTTCACAAAGAATAAATTTACCCGATTCATTGAGTCGAACAATAATATGTTGTGCTGATGGATTACTTGTTAAAAGCTGGGCAATACGTGGATATAAATAATATTCGAGAATGTGTGCGGATGTATTCGCATAAGGTTTATGTAAAATTTTTTGTGCAAGAAAATGAATGGCTTCTGGTTTAACTTGTATTTTAACATGAGATTGTTTTTGAAACTGTTTGATGAAAGTTGCAATATCTTGTTGAATAATGTTTTCGAGTGCAGTGATCGTGTGTGGTGTTAATGAAACCAATTCAGTATGCCGTAATAACCATGACGGAAATTTTTCAGCAATCAAAGGTGCGATTGCATGATTCAATATTTCATTGCTGAGCGTTATCTGTGATGAATTTGATGTAAATAAATCGATGGGCGTTTGTGATTTTTCACGCGCTGCGGTGATGCGTTGTTCGATGATGTCACTCCCAACGGTTGTTGTCATGAAAAACATGGCGTGAAAAAAATTAATTTTATTTCCATCGCGGTCACAAGTAAAACCATCCGTTAAAATATTTTCCAATAAATAAAGTGTTTCAGAGGGAAGAGATTCAATATGTTCAATCAAAAAAATGGCATAAGGATATTCTTTAATTGCGGTGAAAAAAGGCAAAATCATTTTTTCGGCGCTTAATTGAATGACTTGCAAGGTATCGAGGGAGTGATTATTTTGACTAACGTGAATTTTAAATAATGCATCATGATGTCCTAAGAAATAATGTGCAACGGCTTTGACGAGTGTTCGTTTTCCAGCATGCGTGGGTCCCGCAAATAAAAACTGACAAAAAGGACCTGCTCGATGGTTGAGCCGAAAACAAGCATGTTGCAGAACAGTCGCGACGGTCCAAATTGCTTCTGTTTGTCCAATAACTGCCTGTTGTACGCTTTCAGTAAATGCATTGATTGAATAATGATTAGGTTTTAAATGCGATTGTGGTATGTGTGTCCATTTGGAAATGGTAGATAACAGATGATCGACTGTTAATGTGGTATGAGTTGTTTTATTGATTCGAGCAGAACTGCATTCGAGAAGAATAAGTGTTTTCTCAAGCAATGAATCACCCGCCATATATCGATCAGCCAGTTGAGTGGCTTCTGATAACATTTCATCATGTAATTTAATTTGATAATAATTTTCAAGTGAAGTGCGCTGTGATTTCAATATAGAAAAGAGCTCTATGTTGTTGGGCGGCGTGAGTTTTAATTGTGTGAATAAAGGAGATGAAAATGGAAAGGCTTCCAAAGTGTCAATTGAAGTAAAAATAATAAATCGCCACGCGGGATGAGCAAGATATTCGCGCAACGTGTGTGCTAATGATTCAGGAAATTTGTTGGGCACATGGATGAGGATGATTTTTTTTTCTTCTGTGAAACTGATGGAGTAGAGTTCTGTTGCAATATTGGGCGTTTCAATTTGCTGAAGATTGAGATAATAAATCTGAGCACTTTGCAGCGTTTGAGGAGTCGTTTCTGTGCGCAGTAAATTGGCCAACGATTGTGCGAAGGCTTCGTGTGCTAAGGCGCTTTCTTTGCTGAGCAATAACAAATGATGACGTTCTCTTTGCATAAGTATATCGATTGAACGCCAAAGCTGAGGATGATTGTTCAGTGCTGCGAGTGAGTTGTGACTGCTATCCTTAATGTTTTGTAAAAAATTATGCAACATGCCTTGATCCTTCTACGAGAAGCACGATGCGACACAGTAGCATAATTGATGTTTGCTTTTAATCCCCTCCACGCCAATGTTTTTTATTGGAGGAGAGGGGGAAAAAGATTAATACCGATAATTCTCCGGCTTATACGGCCCATCGACTGAAATGCTAAGATATTCTGCTTGTTTTTCCGTCATTTTTGTTAGCTTTGCGTCAAGCTTTTCAAGATGTAAGCGTGCAACCATTTCATCCAGTTGGCGTGGTAACACATGTACGCCGACGGGATATTTATCGCGATTCATCCATAATTCAAGTTGTGCTAACACTTGATTGGTGAATGAAGTTGACATCACGAAACTTGAATGACCTGTTGCACAACCTAAATTCACTAAGCGACCTTCTGCTAATATGATAAGTCGTTTTTTGTCAGGAAAAATAACATGATCAACTTGAGGTTTAATATTTTCCCATTGATATTGACGTAATGATGCGATATCAATTTCTGAGTCGAAGTGACCGATATTGCAAACAATAGTTTGGTCTTTCATGCGCAACATGTGTTCGTGTGTGATGACATGATAATTGCCTGTCGCAGTGACAAAAATATTTGCGACCGGTGCTGCTTCTTCCAGCGTGACCACACGATAGCCTTCCATTGCAGCTTGTAATGCGCAGATGGGATCAATTTCAGTGATCCAGACAGTTGCACCTAATGCACGCAACGCTTGAGCGCATCCTTTGCCGACATCGCCATAACCGCAAACAACAGCAACTTTTCCGGCGATCATCACATCAGTGGCTCGCTTGATGCCATCAATTAAAGATTCACGACAACCATATAAATTATCAAACTTAGATTTGGTGACAGAATCATTAACATTAATGGCAGGCACTTTGAGTTGTCTCTTTTTGTGCATTTCGTGTAAGCGATGCACGCCTGTTGTTGTTTCTTCAGAGAGCCCAAATACTTTTTTCAATTCTTCAGGATATTTTTGATGCATCATGAGCGTGAGATCACCGCCGTCATCGAGAATAAGATTAGGACGCCAACCATCAGCTGCGATAATGGTTTGGTCGATACACCATTGATATTCTTCCTCTGTTTCGCCTTTCCAAGCAAAAACAGGTACGCCGGATTTTGCAATAGCGGCTGCTGCATGATCTTGCGTTGAAAAAATGTTGCACGAAGACCAACGTACGGTTGCGCCAAGATGGGTGAGGGTTTCAATGAGCACAGCTGTTTGAATGGTCATATGCAAACAACCCGCGATGCGTGCGCCCGTTAAGGGTTGTTCTTTGCCATAAATATTACGCAATGCCATGAGGCCTGGCATTTCTGTTTCGGCGATTCGAATTTCACGTCGACCCCAGTCGGCCAATGAAATATCGGCAACACGAAAGTCAGTAACATGTTTTTGTGCAGTTTGTGTCGTCATAAATAGATCCTTTTAAATACCAGCAGCGGTTTTTAGTGCATTTGCGCGATCGGTTTTTTCCCAAGACACTTTTAAATCTTCACGACCAAAGTGACCGTAACTTGCGGTATGTTGATAAACCGGTTTCAATAAATCCAACATTCGAATAATGCCGTGTGGACGTAAATCAAAATGTTCTTTAATCAATTGGATAATTTGAGCGTCAGGTATTTTGCCTGTGCCGAAGGTATCAATCGAAATAGAAACAGGTTCAGCCACACCAATCGCATAAGCGACCTGAATTTCACAGCGATCAGCGATGCCAGCTGCCACAATATTTTTAGCGACATAACGTCCAGCATACGCAGCAGAACGATCCACTTTTGACGGATCTTTGCCTGAAAAACAACCACCACCGTGGCGCGCCATGCCGCCGTAAGTGTCGACAATGATTTTACGACCTGTGAGACCACAATCCCCTAATGGACCGCCAATGACAAAACGGCCTGTGGGGTTAATGTGAAATTTCGTTTCTTTACTGATCCATTTTTCGGGGAGAATCGGAAGAATTAATTTTTCGAGAATGGCTTTTTCTAATTCATCTTGCTCAATGTCAGGATCATGTTGTGTAGAAAGTACGACAGCAGAAATGCCGGCGGGTTTTCCATTGGCATAACGTATGGTGATTTGGCTTTTGGCATCTGGGCGTAGCCAAGGTAATGTGCCACTGTGTCGCAATTTGGCCTGATGCTTCATGAGTTCATGGGCATAAAAAATGGGTGCGGGCATTAAAACGGGTGTTTCATTGGTGGCGTAGCCAAACATCAAGCCTTGATCACCGGCGCCTTGATTTTCAGGGTCTTCACGATCAACGCCGCGAGCAATATCCAGAGATTGTTTGCCGATAGCGGATAAAACGGCACAAGATTCCCAATCAAACCCCATGTTGGAGCTGTTATACCCAATTTTACGGACGACATTACGTGCAGTTTGTTCGACATCGACCCAAGCGCTCGTCGTCAGTTCCCCGCCAATTAAAACCATGCCTGTTTTGACGAAGGTTTCACAGGCTACGCGTGCTTGCGAGTCTTGTTTTAGTACCGCATCTAAAATGGCATCCGAGATTTGGTCAGCTATTTTGTCCGGGTGTCCTTCAGAAACGGACTCTGATGTAAAGAGAAAATCATTTTTCATGGGAGCATTTTCCAATTGTTAAAAGGGATAAAGCTGCAGATAATAACGTGTTTGGATGACGAATTCACGGAGAAAATAAATATGTTGGCTAAAATGATTGTGGTGATCTTTTTGGTGGGTATTCTGGGAAGCTTAGGCAGCGCAATGTATTTCCTCGCCAGAGAACGGAATGCGGGGGATGCGCGTCGAGTGGTCAAGGCGTTGACTTGGCGTATTAGTTTATCATTGGTGCTTTTTTTCTTGTTGATATTGGCTTATTTGATGGGTTGGATCCATCCGCATGCGATATAAATCCATACAGAAAATGTGGTTTCACTTTCTGTTACGAGATTATTGTCGCGCATTAAATCGATTACGACATTCGTATTTTGAATGCTATCTCGATTCGCATTATTTAGCGCTGCGACATCTTTTTGAAACACAAATACAGCGTGCGCATCAACGACTTTTTCGTGTGACGCGACGATTGCGTATGATGCAAGATATCATTTTATTAGAACGACTTTACGAAATGACGTGTTCGTTGGGGAATCTTCGTTTACGGGTGAGTGACCGCGCTGTATTCAAAATTTGCGAAAAAGAATTTTTAATCATTAATCGTCTCATTGACAAAATTTTACAATCGCGTACGACCAAATATATTTTGCCCTATTTAGATCAACTGGCAGTTGCTATTCACGAACTTGAAGATCTTTGGCAGGGGGCGTTGCGTGTGACGGCACCTGAGCCTTTGGTATTTTTGTTTTTCATTCAGGATTTAACACATTGGCATCAGGCAATGACAAACCTTGTAAAGGATTATTATGCATAGTGCTTTTTATTACGCGCTTGCTTTTGTTGCATTGATTATTGTAGTCAATTTATTTTATAAAATAATTTCATTTGTCTGGCGTGTTGATGACTATTTTCGTCATTTTGTGGCAGATGCACTGAGACAATATCAGCAGTATTTCATCGATATCATGCAACATCATATTGCGCAACAAAATAAAATGGAAAATGTCTGGTTGAAATGGCCTTTTCGATTGAGTCACGCAGAATTCGATCAAAAGTTAAGACCCGGATATCATTTTTTTCTTCAGAAATTAAATCAAATAGGAGATGTTTTATTTTCATTACATTATCTTTCGACTCAATTTAAAGATAATGCTTATTTGCAGCCCTTAAGTGATCATCTTCATGCGTGCGAAAAATTGTATCTGGATCACTTCGAGCGATTAATTCAGACAGTTGAGTTATTTCATGAATTAATTGAATTACCTGATATCAAAACTGCGTTGATATCGCTTGAAAAAAAATTTCGAGAACTGTTTCCTTATTCAATCGAAACATTAGATATTCATCACGATGCTATTGTGTCAGCGAATTTTATTTGTTCACTGGAAGATTTGCATTGGTTGTTGGGGAAGCTGTCGGAGTCGTTGCAAAAACGCTGAATAGTCCCCGTTACGATTTTTGGAGAGATTTTCCTGTATAATCAATGCATAGCAGAAAAAGTGATACTGGGATGTTTCGACCATTTTAATGCGCATATTATTTTGGTCTTGACTATTTTAACATAGACATTATAATGGTCGGATGAAACGGTTATATGAAGCTATCATCAAAGAGCATTTTGCTGAAAATAAGCAAATGTTGTTTTTGTCTGGGCCTCGTCAGGTAGGCAAGACAACTATTGCAAAAAACTATATGCATTCAATGCGTCATGCCAAATTTCTGAATTGGGACAAATTGTCTGATCGAGAACAAATTTTGCAGGGCGAACATGCGGTTCTCGAACAATTGCCTCTGAATGTTTTATCGCAGCAACTTCCGCTGATTATATTTGACGAAATTCACAAATACAAATATTGGCGTACTTTTTTAAAAGGTTTAATCGATGAGTATAAGGGTGCACTCGATGTGATTGTTACTGGTAGTGCAAAATTAAATGTATTTCGTCGAGGGGGTGACAGTCTAATGGGACGTTATTTTCTTTTTCGAGTACATCCTTTGTCAGTGGGGGAATTGCTTAGGGTTACTCTGCCCAAAGAAAAAATTTCTGAACCCAAAAAAATATCTGCAGATAAATTTGAGGCATTGCTCGAGTTTGGCGGTTTTCCAGAACCTTTTTTGAAACAAGATAAAAAATTTTATACGCAGTGGCAAAATTTACGCGAAGAACAAATGCTACGTGAAGATATCAGAACATTTTCACAAATCCAGGAATTAGCGCAGCTTGAAATGTTGGCGTATTTCCTGAAACAGCAGGCCGGACAGTTGGTTGAATATAGTAATCTTGCTAATAAGATTCGTGCATCTGACCCGACCATTCGACGGTGGATTAATTTGCTTGAGTCGTTATTTTACTGTTTTACCATAAAGCCATGGTCATCTAACTTGTCACGATCTTTAATCAAACAGCCAAAAATATATCTTTGGGATTGGTCACAATTACAAGATAAAGGCGCAAGAATCGAAAATTTTCTCGCTAGTCATTTATTAAAAGCCGTGCACTTTTGGACAGATAGCGGTTTTGGAAAATATGAATTATTTTTTTTACGCGATAAAGAAAAACATGAAGTTGATTTTCTTGTCACAGAAAATAAAAAACCGTGGATCATGATTGAAATTAAGTCGAGCGTAAAAGAAGGATTAAGTCCATCGCTGCATCGGTTTCAGGCACAACTCAACGCTAAACATGTTTTTCAGGTGGCATTTGATGCCCCTTATGTTGATCAGGATTGTTTTGCACACAAGGGACCAATCATCGTGCCGCTTAAAACATTTTTATCGCAACTGTTGTAACAAATTCAGTAATCGTTGAGAGCGTTGTTTCTAAGCTATACCCTTCTAATTAGCCTTAAGTTTTGGTTGACTGATTGCAAAAATCGTGACCGTAAAAAGAGTCGCTGCTTAAGAAAGCCTTCCTCCCCAGGAGGAAGGTGCCGAAGGCGGATGGAGGAATCTAAATTAATAACCACTCATTAATAAAATAAAGTCTTTAAAACTAAACAAGGATTGGGCTTAATGCGAAACAATTTATTAAAAAAACGTGCTCGCGATTTGCGAAAAAATATGACAATGGCCGAGAAAAAATTGTGGCATCGGTTGCGTCAACAACGTTTAGGCGGCATTCAATTTCGTAGACAAGTCATTTTAGGAAACTATATCGTCGATTTTATTTCATTTGATCCTAAAGTTATCAAAAGCGCCGTAAAACTTCGGCATTCATGCCGGAGATATAAGGCGCAATATTTATTGCATTTCCTGCTTTACACAATTAAACTGGTTCTTCCTTTAAAAAGGTAGCCGGGGGGCACTCGGTACAAAGCCTGTGGAGCTGCCACATTGGTGGAGCTATGAAGCAGGAACCAGAAAAGACCGCGAGGTCTTTCGGAATCACCGCTCCTTTAGGTCGGTGAGGATGTCAAATCGTACTGCGTTATTGGAATAATGAGGTTTTAAAAGATATAAATGTTGTTTTAAATGACATTTGGAATAATTGTTTTGACTCCCTCCATCCGCCTTCGGCACCTTCCTCCTGGGGAGGAAGGCTTTCTTAAGCAGCGACTCTTTTTACGGTCACGATTTTTGCAATCAGTCAACCAAAACTTAAGGCTAATTGGAAGGCTATACCCGTGAACGTTTACTATTAATTAGTTGTGTGTATTTTTTGCATCGACAGCACTTCTGCTTTGTGCGTTTGTTCGTCAACTATATCGGGCTTAAAAAAGCTCAATTGTTGTAATATATATGCTTTCACCTTGGGATCAAATTTCACAGCACTAAGCCAGAGGTTTTTCTGTTGTCTCGGTGAATACGCATCATCCAAACATGGAATATTTTTTGCATTTTGTATTAAAAAATCCATTTGGTTTTCGGGCGCGGTGGCAATAAATCCATCAATGAGTGCCTCATGATCTTTATCGAGTTGTTCAACGCGTTGTATAGCGAGCTCTTCATTGAGTGCCTGTTGGTATGTCTCGTATATCGATTTGAGTAGATATATTTTTAGTGCATCCGATTTCGTTTGTCTAACCCAGGCTTCAAGTTGGCTATCCAGGTCGTCGTAATATGTATTGTCAATAAAAAATAAAAATTCTTTATGGTTTTCAAGAAATGTTTTTTGTACTTCTGGTGCCATGGATTCATATGCACCATGCAACGCATCATGTAATGCATGATAGCCATAGAATTTTTTCGGCGTGTAAATTTCTTTCCAGTTATTTTTATCGGGAAAAAAGGTATCGATAAAACGCAAAACAGTCAAGTGAAATGACTCTGATATCCAGGACGTTTACTCCAAACACGTCTCAACAGGGCGCTCAGACAAATCTTTCTCGTTGGGATAACATTGATCACTGCCCCATTCACACCAAGAGCCATCATAGAGTTTATGATCCGGATGTTTCATCAATGATAAAAAGAAATTTAAAATTGGCGCGCTCATGCCGGAACCACACGTGCTGATGATGGGTGCATTCAGATTGACGCCAATGTCGAATAGATTTTTGCGAATTTTTTCCAGCGGCCAAAAATAACCGCTTCGATCAGTGAAACTTAAATAAGGAAAAGAAAAACTCCCAGGGATATGTCCGCTGCGTAAACCGGGACGTGGTTCTGGGCCACCAGCAAATCGAACGGGATGTCTTACGTCGATGATTTGAGCTGATTGTGTTCGAAGCGCGGTTTTAACATCATCAAGATGGCATAATAAATGCGATTGATATTGAATGGCGTAATTTGTACTGGGCGTCATGGGGGTGTTGCCCGTGGCCATTGGGCCGCTGTATTTTTCCCAGGCATGTAAGCCACCATTTAAGATAAAAATATTCTCGTGTGGATGACCTGAGAGACGCAAAATCCAGTATGCACGGCAGGAGGTATGAAAAATACTGTTGTCGTACAGAACAATTTTGTGACGCATATGAATACCATTCATCCCAAGCTGTTTTGCGAGGAATGCAGGATCGGATGAAAGCATATTAGGCAATGGATGATTTCGATCGCAAAAGGCATTCAAATCTAAAAAACGTGCTTTGACAATATGTTTTTCAGCAAATTCGTTTAGCGCATTTCGATTGGCATTATGTAGATGCCAGCTGGCGTCGAAAATGAGCGGTTGCTCGGGTTCGCGCATCAGGGCTGCTAAGTTGTTTGTTGTAATCAGTGCTGGCATTGTTATTTCTCTCGCCACATTAAAAATGCTCGGGTATGATAAGCGAATTTTATAATATTAGGTATATATCATTTATGAACGAAACCCAAAACCCGCAACAAGTTGCAGTCGAATCTTTAGTGCAAGACATTATACGAGAAAAAAAATCTGATCGACGTTGGAGGAATATTCGTTTTTTTGTGGTGTTTCTCTTTTTGGCTGTCATATTCGCCGGGGTGTTTTCTCAAGCTCAAAATGGAGCCATGATGGGTGATTCTAGCAAAGGATATGTCTCATTGATTTATTTAGATGGGATGATTGGTCCTGGGCAAGATTTTTCAGCACGTACAGTTCTTCCTTTACTGGATCAAGCTTTTTCTGACAAAAACGCGAAAGGTGTAGTGCTCGACATTAATTCTGGCGGTGGAACACCGGTTCAGGCAGCTATTATTCACGATGCTATCGTGCGATTGAAACATAAATATCACAAAAAGGTCATCGTTGTTGGCGAAGATATGTTAGCATCAGGTGCTTATTATGTTGCTGTCGCTGCTGATAAAATTTATGTCAATGAAAATGGTATTACTGGATCGATCGGTGTCATCATGAAAGATTTTGGTTTTACTGATCTCATTAAAAAAATCGGTGTAGAGCGTCGTGTTTATACCTCGGGTGCGAACAAAGATCGCCTCGATCCTTTCTTGCCACAAACGCCCGCAGATGTTGAAAAAATTCGTCATGTGATTGGAGAAATTCATAGCAATTTCGAAAACGTCGTGATGCAGGGTCGCAAAGGAAAATTGCGTGGCCAATCCAACGATCTTTTTTCAGGGGATTTTTGGTCAGCGATGACGGCAACCAAATTAGGGTTGATTGATGGTACGGCTGATTTGACAGATGTTTTACAGGGCGAATTTCATGTGGATGCTTACAAAGATTATAGCGAACAAGCTTCAGCTTTGAAAAATGTGTTAAGTCAATTTGGTATGTCACTTGGCACCGTGCTCGGTCAAAATGATCAGCATGTGTTGGCGAAGTTGTGATCTTATTCACCTCTCCCCTTGTGGGAGAGGTCGGAGCATCGTTAATTTTTCCTCAACACCACCAAATACCCTTTCACCGGTTCATTATTTTGTAATCGACTGGCAATATCTTTGAAATAGAGCATATCAAAATGAAATTGTTTGGCGAGTGATTCAATATAATTTTTTGAATGCCCAAAACGACCCGATTGATTCATTTGATATTCTTTTTCTGTGGTGACTTCCGTGTTAAAAATAAAATAACCTTGATGGCGTAATGCTTGATAAACGGCAGAAAAAATAGTGTCTAATTGTCCGCAATAAACCAATACATCACCTGCTACAATTAAATCATACCTATTTTTTTTGTCTTTCAAAAAAGATTCAATATCATTTTGCGTGAGCGAATCAAAAATATTTTTTTCTCTCGCAATCTCAAGCATTTTTTCAGAGAGATCGACGCCATGTAATGATTTTGCAAAAGGTTTGAGTGACGCGCTACATAATCCTGTTCCACATCCTAAATCTAAAATATCCAGTGAGTGTGGTTTCAATATCGAGCATTTTTTTAATGCATCGACAAATAATGTTGGAAGAACATAATCTAACGCAGTCATAAGATGTTGTTCATAATGATCAGCATAAGCATCGAATAATGTTGAAATATATTCTTTGGGTGCGCCAGTGGGTTTCTTGTGTTGTTGCAACATTTCAATTAAATAAGCCACATTGTTATTGTCAGGTTGAATTTTTTGCGCGGCGAATAAATGATCGAGTGCGAACTCTGCACGACCTATCGTCATAAATGCAATTGCAACGTTGTAATGGGCAGCAAAAAAATGAGGATCGAGTTGTAAGGCTTTTTGATAATGTCGAATGGCAAAATCCAACTCATTGAGCTCAGTTGCGATGACGCCTAAATTAAATAATGCTTGCGGATCTTGAGGGTCGAGTTCAGTTGCTTCTTGGTAATGTTTCCGAGCTTCTTTCAACGAACCTTGTTTGAGATAACACGTGGCTAAATTAAAATGAGATTCTGCGTGTGTTGGACGTTTTTCTAAAATATCGCGAAAAATAATTTCTGCTTCTTGATAATTATTTTTTGCCATATAACAGCATGCAAGATGAAAACGGGCCGCTTGATGATTGGGTGATCGAGCAATCAATTCTTGCCAAGCAGTGACAGCTTCGTCAATGGATGATTGTTTCATCAAAGTGAGGCCTAAGTTATATCTTGCATCGATGTAGTCAGGGGATTGCGCGATGACAATTCGAAATTGTTCAATGGCGTCAGCCCATTTTTTTTGTGTAAAATAAGCTGAACCGAGATTATTTCGTGCTGCTACATTGGAGGGCTGTTCTTCAATGATTTTTTTGAGTAAATCACAATATTCTTTGGCGGTATCTTGCATTTTAATGGGCTCAAGTCAAGACTGTTAACTGTTAATCATAACAGTATAATCAGGAAGACATAAAATTAAATATGGACAGTTTAATGCAGCTGATTTCATCAATACATAAACCTATAAAAGCAACAATCCAAATTCCAGGTTCGAAAAGCATGACCAATCGTGTATTGTTAATGGCTGCGTTAGCGAAAGGTGTTTCTGAGATAGAGGATATATTGCTAAGCGATGATACACTCACTTGTATTAATGCGTTGCGTGAATTGGGTGTTGCGATCACGCTAGATTCTGAATCGCATTCTTGTCTTGTTGCAGGATGTCAGGGAATATTTCCTAAAAAATCAGCTAATGTTTGGTGTCAGGATGCAGGAACAGTTGCTCGATTTTTGTTAGCAGCATGCGCTGCAACGCCTGGCGAATTTTTTTTTGATGGATCAAAGCAATTACGTGAACGTCCTATTCAAAATTTAATTGAAGCACTCCGCGCAATGGGTGCAACAATTTCACCGCAATCCATCACACATTTGCCACTGACTATCAAAGGCACGGAATTTATTAAAGGCGGTCAAATCTCCGTTGATGGTTCTATGAGTAGCCAATTTTTATCTGCATTATTAATGGTCGCACCTTTTGCTCGAACGTCTTTGATTATGCAAACTAAAAATTTAGTGAGCCGTCCTTTTGTCGATATGACATGCGCAATGATGGCCGATTTTGGTGTGTTGGTGAAGCGATTAACATCTGATCGTTTTATTGTTCCTGTTCCTCAACGTTATGTCGCGCGTCGCTATGTTGTTGAGCCGGATCTTTCTCTCGCGGCTAATTTTTTTGCGGCTGCTGCAGTTACTGCGGGATCCATCACGATTCAACCGATCAATATTGCCAAGTCTAAACAAGGTGACATCAAATTTTTAAGTATTTTGAAAAAAATGGGTTGTCAGATTATTGAAAGTGTTGATGGACTTATGGTGAAAGGTTCGACTGAATTAAAAGGCGTGAGTGTAGATATGCGTGATTGTTCAGATACTTTCATGGCGCTCGCGGCGATAGCACCATTTGCGAATACACCGACAACCATTACGAATATTGGGCATACACGATTACAAGAATCCAACCGTATTCGTGTCATGAAAACAGAATTGGAAAAATTAAATGTGCGCGTAGAAGAGGGTGAAGATTGGTTACGTGTACATCCGAGCAAACCTCACAGCGGCGTAATCGATTCGCATGGCGATCATCGTATTGCGATGGCATTTTCTATTATTGGTTTGCGTATTGGTGTGACGATCAATGGTTCACAATGTGTTACAAAAACGTGCCCAGAATTTTTTGAGTTGTGGGAGAAGATTCACACTGCATGAATTTTATCTTGAATCACAACCGTTGCAGCAGTCCACGTCAAGCTTTGAGGACTTTTATCGGGGTTTAATGTTTGTTCTGAAACAAATGAAACAAAGTGATCGTTGTCCATTAAAAAATTCCCGTATTGGTTTGAATTAATTTGATTCGGGTCTGTTATTTTTAATAAATTGGTATTGCCTTCATTATCTTTGAAATGTATTTCACCCGCGATGCCTGAAGAAGCATATGTGGATGCAAGCACTGTGGTTGATCCGCCGGGAAGCACTTCAGGTATGTTGAGATTAAATAAATTATCGGCAGATGTTTTTGTGACGCCAGAAAAAGTTAAAGTGCTGTCAGTGTTATTCACAATGGTTAATGTCAGCGTAGAATCAATATGCGCATTAAATGCATTCGCACACGAAGTGATAAATAATAGGCTGAGGAAAAAAATTTTTAAAATAAATTTCATGATTTATTTCTCCAATGTTGTTTTATTAACTGGAAGATTTTTATGTCTGCGTGCTTGTGGTCGACGACGTCGAACGGGGCGCTTGTTGTGATTAATTTCGCGTAATAAACTTTCACGGGTGGGATGATCGGCGGCTTGAAACTGTGTCCACCAATCAGCAAGTTCTTTTATATTTTCACCGGATTCAGCACGTAAAAGTAATAAATCATAAGCGGCGCGAAAGCGTGGATGCTCTAATGTACGCCAAGGTCGGTTGCCACGACGTTGTTGAAAGTGATGTTGCAATATGACTATTTCACGAATGGCAATGGTAATTCGTCTTGGAATAGCGAGTTGTTTTAATTGTTTTTCAATAACCGTTTTCAACCCTTTTTCAAGCGCAGGATAGGGAGGCAAACCATCGTGTTCCGCATGTGAAGCATGTTGTAAAATCGGACGCCATAATAAAGCAGATAATACAAATGACGAAGATACTTTTTTATCTTCTTGCACGCGTTGATCTGTACCGCTGAGCGCTTGTTCGACTAACTGTTTTGTTTGAGGTTGATCGAGGCATGCTGCAGTTTGTGAAAAAAGTGAATTGAGTAAATGATATTTTTGTAATAAATGAAATGCTCGAATCGTTGCGCCTTCGTGAAATAATTTGAGTGTTTCTTGAAACAAGCGTGCAGGCGAAACATGTTCGAGCAAATGGCTATGACGGCTGATGACGTGTTCTGTTTGCGTGTGAATCGTGAAATGTAACTTGCCCGCGAGACGTACCGCGCGTAGTAAACGGACAGGATCTTCAACAAAACGTTTGTCTGGATCGCCAATAATTCGTAATTGTTTCGCAGCAATGTCATCCATGCCGCTGGTGTAATCAATCACGGAAAAATCTGCGATGTTGTAATAAAGTGCATTGACTGTAAAATCACGACGCCAAACATCATCTTCAATATTACCGAATACATTGTCACGAATGATCATTCCATCATCGCGAGATTTGCCATGTTCAAGTTCGCCGCCATCATGATGCGTGCGGAACGTGGCAACTTCAATGATTTCATGACCGAAGATAATGTGCGCAAGTCGAAAACGTCGGCCGATCAAGCGACAATTTTTAAAAAGACGTCGGACTTCTTCCGGGCGAGCGTCAGTTGCGACATCAAAGTCTTTCGGCTGTCGTCCCAGCAGCAAATCGCGCACACATCCACCCACTAAGCAGGCCATAAAACCGGCTTGATGTAGACGATAAAGAACCTTCAACGCATGGGGGTTGATGTGTTCACGTGATATGCAATGTTCCGCTCGCGGGATAACGTTTGGCGTATGTTTTGGTATGGCAGTTTCCTGAGCAGCCCGGGTGAATAACCCTTTTAACAGCTTGATAATTTTAAAAATCTCCAACGGATTGGGGTAGTTAATTGCGCTTAATTTTGGCGTATACTACCACATTTGCGAAGTCTCTGGAATCTTATCGCTCCCTTCGTCTAGTGGCCTAGGACATCGCCCTCTCACGGCGGTAACACGGGTTCGAGTCCCGTAGGGAGCGCAAATAAATTTATTTCACGTCTAAATTTTCAATGATTTAAGATTTCCTTAATCTGTTTTTGTCACGATTGGAAAGTGTCTGTCAGAAGGACAACTGGCGTGATGAAAAATACCAATGATGATATAGATATAGAATGGAAAGAAGAGTTGGTTGATAACGACTCTATCGAAGTATCCATTCCAGTCCTGCCGCCACAAGCAAAGCTCATTAAAGACTATCAATTGGAAGGTCTTCTCACAAAAAAATCATACCATAGTGTTACAAAATTTATTCGCACGACAGGGGAAGATACCACTCGATATTTTTTCAAAGAAGGCAGAGTGGGTTCATATCGTTCCGTGATCGAAGCCATTAGTTCAGGATTTTCGAAGTTGATAGCGCCTGAACATACCGCTTCAACATGGGCTGCGTATAATGAGGAATATCAATGTATTGGTGTATTGTCTGAAGAAATTCCAGATTTTGAAGAAGCATCAACTGCTGGGTTGACTGAAGCTGATCTTGAGCCTATGCCACTGTCAAATATTCCGTTATTTGAGGAGTTGTATGATGAATTTATGATGTATGAAAATAAAAAACATGCGCTCAGAAAAAAAGATTTAAAAATCGATCGAGAAAGAGAAGCGCTTCGGCGCGATATGCGCACCAATAATATTACGGCGCAAGATGCACTTAAAATAAAAAAATCGCTTGAAGATAATGAAAAAAATAATTTTGAAGAATTACTCAATACAACGAGAGACGTTGAAAAATTTTATGAAAGAATCGCGCAAAGTTATCAGTTAACAAAAGCGCAATTTGATAGTTATCGCGTGTTAAAAGGACTTGCGATTTCATTTGTGTCAGCGATTATCAATCAAGATGACGATTTTCATTATAATAATTTTACGCGATATGGCATACGTTTTGATTTTGATATGACGCTATGGCCTATTTTATTCGATTATAAAGAGGATTATACAAAATATGTCAGAATACCCCACGATGATATGTTTCATTTATCAGTTGAGGATGTTATCCATTTTCCAAATATAACGAGTGCATTTCCTTATTATTGGCCAACATCCGTTGCGCCAAAAATATCGGGTTATATAATGAATTTGGTGCCTGAAAAATTGACTGAAAAATTAATGTCTGGCATCAGTTATTCGCGTAATGCTTATCCAGTGACAGATACTAAATTTTATATGCTTTTAGAACACAATGAAATTTTTCAATGGCATAAATACGCCACATTATTGCGTTATCTTTTGACTTCGACAGACATGTATAAAGCAATTATTTTTCAACATATATCGAATGACAGAAATGCGGAAGGTGTTGTAAGTCAGTTGATTGTTAATCAAGAATTACAGCAACATTATATGCTTTATTTGTTGGTTAGAATTCCTGAATTTCAAAATTTTTTTAAAACGTTTGGAAAATATATCATGGATAAATTAACTTCGTATCTCTCGCATGAAAAAATATTTGATCTACGTGGCGTGCAAATACAATATGATTTATTGGAAAAATTAATTGATAATGTCATTGGAATGGAGTTTCAAGATTTTCGAGATGCGACAATCAAGGCAATGGATGGCTATATCAACAGTAATTTAAGTTTTTTCCGTCATAATATTCCGCTGGCGAAAGGGATTAAAAGTTTTTGTCACATGCTTGAACCTGATCCTTTAGATACAGATGCGGTTGAAACAGCAATGAATGATTTATATGATCATCTTCATTCAGCGAAGTCGAGCCTAACTTCTACAGGCGGAATGTATGTGATTTTGAATCGATTACTTCAGCAGCTTGAGAATTTGCTGAGTAAATTGGAAGCGAAAAAATTATCAAACAGTCAGCCGACAGAGGTAAAATCTGCTAGCCCATTGATGTAATATTTTTGAAACTCAACCATGCTAGCATATTGCCAGCAATTCTATTTTTATGCTAATATAAAGAAAATTTCTTGGAAGTATAAAATAATGGCTAATTTAAGCATTAGAAAGTTGAATGACGCCGTTTATGGTCAATTGCGGCTTCGAGCAGCGAACCATGGTATTTCCATGGAAGAAGAGGCGCGTCGAATTATTTGTCTTGCAGTTTCCGCGCCCGAAAAAATAACAGATGTTTTCCAAAAATATTTTGGACAAGAAAATGGTATTGATCTTGAGTTTGTAAGTCACCGTAAATCACATAACCCTATGGATTTAGATGAATGATTTTGCTTGATACAAATATCATTTCTGAAATGATGAAAGCGGCGCCGTCAGTGCAGGTGTTGAAATGGATGAATCAGCAAAAGTCAGTCCAGCTTGCAATTTCAACAATTACAATTGCTGAAATCGAATATGGCATTAACGTGTTGCCAGACGGTAAGCGCAGGCGTTATCTTGAAAAAGCATTTTCGCAAACAGTGAATGAATCATTTAAACATCGGATATTTTCATTTGATGAATCAGCTGCTGTTTTATATGGGAAATGGATGGGCAAAAGAAAAAATTCCGGTCGGCCAGCCAGTCTGCTTGATGGTCAGATAGCAGCAGTAGCTTTGGCGAATAAAATGACACTTGCTACACGCAATATTCGTGATTTTGAAAATAGTGGCCTCAAATTGGTAAATCCTTTTGAATGAGCAACAAACAATGTTGGAAAATCCACCACTAAAACCCACTCCTCATCAAAAATAGCAAAATCCGCTTATTCTGACTACAATAGCCCTTCCTTAAAAAATCAATGCGGAGTGAGGCCATGACTGTTGCCATGCAAGATACGATTAATACCATTCGACGTTTTGCTGCTGATTTTCGCCCGAGTATGGGCATTGTATTAGGCTCTGGGTTGGGTCCGCTTGCGGAAGAGCTTCAATCACCGATCACCATTCCCTATCAAGCCATTCCGGGATTGGTTTCAGGCCATGTTTCAGGACATGCTTCTTTGCTGGTGATGGGTTATCTGCAAGATGTTCCTGTCGTTTGTTTGAAAGGTCGTTTGCATCGTTATGAAGGCGTTGATGTTGAAGCGATGCGGACACTCATTCGTATTGTGAAATATATGGGTGCAGAAAAATTGATTATTACAGCTTCGGCCGGATCGTTGCGCGAAGAAACCGGTGCGGGTGAAATGATGTTGATTAATGATCACATCAACTTTCAATTTAATAATCCCTTGGTGGGGCCAAATGATGAGTCCATTGGCCCACGTTTTGTGAGTCTCGAAAATGCATACGATCGTGCGCTCAATGACATTATCAAAGCACAAGCAGCTAAATTAGGTTATCGTTTGCCTGAAGGCGTGTACATTTCTGTCGTAGGCCCATCGTTTGAAACACCTGCAGAAATTCGTGCATTTCAGATGTGGGGCGCTGATGCGGTTGGAATGTCAGTGGTACCTGAAGTCATTATTGCAAGACATTGCGGATTAAAAGTGGCAGCAGTTGTTGCAATTACAAACCTGGCTGTAGGTTTAAGTTCAGAAAAAGTGACGCACGAAGTGACTTTGCGCAATGCTGAAATTGCAGGACGTAAATTAACAAAATTGATTGTACAATCTGTCAAGGAATTGAATAGTGCAGAGTAATATTGATTTTGCGTCGGTACACGAAACAATTGAAATTGCAAAACGAAATGCACATTTGCTCGATGAAAAAATATGGGCGAAACGCATTTTTCCCCTTATCGATTTAACAGACTTATCTGAAAATGCTGATGAATCAGGGTTAAAAAAATTATGCGAAAAAGCACGTCAATTTGAAGTGGCTGCTATTTGTATCTGGCCTCAATTTGTTTCTCTTGCAAAAAAAATATTGCACGACACGGCTATTAAAATTGCGACCGTCGCAAATTTTCCGCGAGGCACAGATTCTTTATCTAGCGTACAACAACAAATAAAACAATCGATTGATGCAGGCGCTGATGAAATCGATGTTGTTTTTCCTTACTCAGATTTTTTAGCGAACGAACGAAATAAAACAAAAGAGTTTGTTCATGGGTGTCGTGTCACAGCGAGACATCAAATGTTAAAAGTGATCGTTGAATCGGGTGTTTTTCCTGATTTAGTGTTATTAAAATCCGCCGCATTTCAAATTTGCGAAGCAGAAATCGATTTTTTAAAAACCTCCACGGGAAAATTGGCAACAGGTGCGACGCTAGAAGCCGCTTACACATTTCTGGATGTGATACGTGGCGGACGTTTTTCAGCAGGCATCAAAATTTCTGGCGGTATTCGTACATTAGATGTTGCACTGAACTATATCGAACTTGCTCGGCTCATGATGGGTGAAAAATGGATTGCCCCAAAACATTTCCGTATCGGGGCAAGTCAGTTGGTGGAGGAATTGTCGTCCTGAGGGGCGTTTTTTGCGACGAAGGATGACAGTTTTTGGTATTTTTTCTGGTTATTTCAAGTGTTCTGTGGTAGAAGGTGCAGCCGATTTGCTTAATTATACCGGGGAGTAAGCCATGTCAAAGCGAAACGACTTAAACCGGGTTAATCTAACCCAACAAGCGTGGGTCGTCACCCTCGCAGCTTCATTGTTCTTTTTCTACGAATTTATCCAACTCAATCTTTTCAATGCCATCGATGTTCCTCTCATGCGAGACTTTCAGCTGAATGCGCCCGCGTTAGGACAATTATCTTCGATGTATTTTTATGCCAATGCACTTTGTTTATTTCCCGCAGGCATTTTACTGGATCGCTATTCCACACGTAATTTACTGTTGCTAGCCGTTGCACTTTGTACGATCGGCACATTTATGTTCGCGTTAGCCCATGCTTACATCGTCGCTGCGGTTGCTCGCTTAATGGTTGGTGTTGGCGCTTCATTTTGCTTCTTGAGTTGTGTGCGTTTAGCGTCACGTTGGTTTCCGCCGGAAAAAATGGCATTAGTCACGGGTATTGTTGTGACAATGGCAATGTTGGGTGGATTGGTTGCGCAAACACCGATGGCTATTTTGAGTCAACATATTGGTTGGCGTCAGGCAGTCTTAGTCGATGCGTTATTAGGCATATTTGTCGCCTTAGCTATTATGATTTTAGTGAAAGATCGTCCACCTGGCACGGAAGACCATGCGATACAACAGAAACAAGATCTCAAATCGCTGGGTTTAGGGCGTAGCATTGGGTTGGTCTTACGCAATCCAAACAATTGGTGGGGTGGAATCTACACTTCACTCATGAATTTACCTGTTTTTTTGTTGGGTGCATTGTGGGGTATTCATTATCTTATTGAAGTGCATCATGTGTCACTCGTGCAAGCTTCTTATGCCACGACATTATTTTTTGTCGGCGTGATCTTTGGGTCGCCTTTTTTTGGATGGCTTTCGGATCGTATTGAACGTCGCGTGCTTCCGATGATTTTGGGCGCGATTGTTTCACTCGGCGTTATGCTTATTTTAATGTATATGCCGAATTTGAATTTATGGCATCTAGCAGGCTTATTTTTCTTAGTGGGTTTTGTCACCAGTTCTCAAGTGCTTAGTTATCCTTTGATCGCAGAACTGAATCCCATTACATTAACCAGTACTGCAATTAGTATTGACTCAGTCACAATCATGGTGAGCGGCGCGATTTTTCAACCATTCTTTGGTTGGATTATGGGATTACATGCTAATCCGGCAGCGATCGTGAATGGTGTACAACAATATTCTGCGCATGATTTCATGAATGCGATGCTGATTATGCCAATTGCATTTGTGTTGAGTATTGTCATTGCGTTACTGTTGCGAGAAAGTTATTGTCGTTCGCAAGCTTAAGGATTTATCGAGATGCCGCGCGCATTTATTATTTTGCTGGATTCATTCGGCATTGGTGCAACGCCTGATGCTGGAAAATATGGCGATGAGGGCGCTGATACCTTTCGTCATATCGCAGAAAAATGTGCGCAGGGTCTTGCGAATCGTGAAGGTTTGCGACAAGGTTCATTGCATATTCCAAATTTATTACGCTTAGGTTTAAATGCTGCAGCCACAATAAGTGGTGGTAAACCTGTTGCTGATTTGCGAACAGATATTCCGATCACGGGTTGTTATGGATGTGCCGCTGAAAAAAGTTTTGGCAAAGATACGCCGAGTGGACATTGGGAAATTGCAGGTGTCCCCGCGCTTTTTGATTGGGGTTATTTTCCGCCTGAATATCCGAGTTTTCCTGAAGAATTAATTGATGCGTTTATAAAACAAAATCATTTGCCCGGTATTTTAGGGAATCAACATGCGTCGGGAACTGAAATTATTCAGCGCTTAGGCAGAGAACATCAAGCCACCGGTAAGCCTATTGTTTACACATCGGGTGATAGTGTTTTTCAAATTGCTGTGCACGAAGAAACTTTTGGTTTAGATCGTTTATATCAAATGTGCGAAGTCGCACGTCAATTGGTGAATGAATATAATGTTGGTCGCGTGATCGCACGACCGTTTGTTGGCACACCAGGAAATTATGTTCGAACAGGTAATCGTCGTGATTATTCTGTCGAACCACCGGAATTAACTTTGCTCGATGATTTAATTGCAGCGGGCGGTACAGTCACAGCGATTGGAAAAGTATCGGATATTTATGCGCATCGCGGTATTACACGCTCAGTGAAAGCCGATGGAAATAGTGCGTTATTCAATGCATTCATCGAAGAAACAAAAATTGCACCCGATCACAGTTTAACATTTGTAAATTTAGTTGATTTTGATATGTTATACGGCCATCGACGTGATGTGATAGGGTATGCGCATGCGCTTGAAACATTTGATCAGCAATTGCCAACATTTGAAAAAGAATTACATCCGGGTGATTTAGTCATTATCACGGCAGACCATGGTTGCGATCCTACTTTTCCTGGGTCTGATCATACGCGCGAATATATTCCTGTCTTAGCATTTGGTCCTGGTATTGCACCAAAATCAATCGGCAAGCGAGAAACATTTGCAGATATCGGTCAAACGCTTGCAAAACAGTTAGGATTGAAAGCGCTTCGTGTCGGAACATCGTTTTTATAATAAAAAAAGGAGAAAATTTCATGTTAAATCGTGAACGCGAACCATTACTTCCAGTTGATCAAGATACATTAGACAAACTGCTGAATAAATTGGATCGAGTGACTGAAACATTACGCAAAGAAGCGGATGACGCAGCGCAAGCAGAATTTACGCACAAATTGCCACCGGCCGTTGCTGTTGGATTGACAATGGTTTTTTGTGTCAGCGGTCTCTTCATTAAATTCATTTCAGAAGAAAATGATGAAACAGCAAGTCTTGCGCTAAAAATTGGTTTAGGTGTTATAGATAGTTTATTGCTTGCAGCAATTGTGGGTGTTCCAAAATATTGTGCAAATCGTGCGAGTGTTCGTGTTTTTCAAGAAAATTATCAAGTAGACAGAATTGAACAAGTCAGATTTGATGAAGTGAATAATATGTCAGATGAACTAGATCAATCGGTTTATACTGATATTAATACTTTTTTTAATCACAGACGAATTGAATTAGATGAAGTAGCCACTTTAAACGATGTAAAAACAAAATTAATCGCGTTAGGGAAAAAATGATTTGAGATATCAGACAAGGATGTTTTTTCAGCCAATATTAAAATCAATTTGGTTTGTGGCATTAATTTGTTTATCTTATTTTATCCAATCACACATGTTGCTACGTGATGATGTGGCTTATCTCACTTATGTGTCTGGCCAATTGTTTGATGGCAAACAATATGGGGTTGATATTTTCGAAACCAATCCGCCAATGATTTTATATTTATCATTGCCAATTTATTGGTTGACAAAATTTCATATTCTAGATGTAACGCATGCTGCACGATTATATTTGTTTTTCTTATCCATTTTTTCTTGGCTAACAGTTTGTTGGATGTTGCGTGTCATTTTTGATAAAAAAAATCGGGTTAAACAATTCATTTTAGAAACAACGTTACTGATTATATTTTTTTATCTTCCCGTGAATCAAATAGGACAGCGTGAAGATTTCTTTATGATTTTCATTATGCCATATATTTTTTCTGTGATTTGTTTTTTAGAAAATAAATCTATTGAAAATTCGTTTGTTCGCGCATTAATTGGAATTGTGGCGGGTGTTGGTTTTGCATTAAAACCCTATTTTTTAGCTACTTTTATGTTGATTGAACTGGCTGTAGTCTGGCGTAAAAATTCCGTTTTTGCCTGTCTGCGTGTAGAAACAATGATGATTATTTTGGTTTGTTTTTTTTATGGGATAAGTATTTTTTTATTTCAGCCTAATTATATTCATATTTTATTGCCGCTTATTTCAGATTTTTATTTCCCGTCTATAAAAAGTTGTTGGGCGTGTGTGTTTTTGCATACAACAACATTATATTGTGCGATCATTTTTCTTTTGGCGATGCTTTTGATAAAACGACATCAAACAAATCAGAATATTACACTGATATTAATGGCTGCATTGTTAGGCACGATGTTAGCTTATATTATTCCTCGAGCGCCTTGGTTTTATCACATGATTCCGGCCAAAGGTTTTGCTACGCTATTAGCCGTTTATATGATCACAGAAAGTCCTAAAAAAATATTTAGTTCGATGCAATCTATTTCGGTGATCAATTTTATTTATATATGCGTGATGTTATTTATGATAAATTTTATGCTTACAGAAACTGCGCGTTATATGCGTTATTTTTGGAATGACCAATCGGAAAAATCCTATAAAAATCTCGTCAATTATATTAAAAATATTCCAATCTCATCCAGGCGCATCATGTGTTTTTCAGGTAATACGACAGGCGAATGTTTTCCGCTGGTTTATTTGACTGAAGCAAATTATGTAGGAAGTGGTCCATTTTTTTGGTGGTTGCGCGGTGTGCTGGGAGAAGAAATGTATCCGCTGTCGTTTCCATTATCAAAACAACATCAGATTGAAAAAAATTTTTTAATGAATAAGTTGGTTCAAGATTTAGAAATCAAAAAGCCATGCGTCATCATTATCAATTCGGTTGTGACCAAACAAGCTATTTTTCCATTTTTTGATTTTGTGACTTATTTTTCAAGTTATCCAACATTTCAAAAAGCATTTAAACCGTATCATAAAAAAATTACATTGGGTGATTATACAATTTATCGACGTGATGATAATTCTTGTAGAGGTTAAATGAATGGCAACATATGCGATCGGTGATGTGCAAGGATGTTTTTCGTCTCTCAACAAATTGCTGGATCTTATTCAATTTGACGAAAAAAAAGATATATTATGGTTCACAGGGGATTTGGTTAATCGAGGACCTGAATCATTAGAAGTATTACGTTTTGTTAAATCGCTTGGAAATAAACATCATACTGTTTTGGGTAATCATGATTTACATTTATTAGCCGTTGCAGATGGCGGTGAGCGTGGGCGTTCTGATGACACATTAAAATCGATTTTATCGGCGCCTGATTGTGATGAATTAATGAATTGGTTATGTCATCAACCTTTATTACATCATGAAAATAATTTCGTACTCGTCCATGCGGGTATTGCTGCCCAATGGGATTTGGTTTCTGCAAAAAAATATGCGAACGAAGTTGAATCAATATTAAAAACGCCACAACGTAAAACATTTTTTCAAAATATGTATGGTGATCATCCGGATCATTGGCAAAATGATTTAACAAGTTGGGATCGTTTGCGTTGTATTGTTAATTATTTTACACGCATGCGTTTTTGTTATCCGGATGGTCGTTTAGCGCTGGCGTTGACTGAAGATATTTCGCCTAATACATCTGACTACGTGCCTTGGTATCAGATGCCAAATCGACAAACAAAATCATTGAATATTATTTTCGGACATTGGGCTGCATTGGGTGGTGTGACCAACACGCCCAATGTTTTTGCGCTTGATACGGGATGTGTTTGGGGTTTTAATTTGACGGCAATGAGATTAGAAGATCTAAAAAGATTTAGTGTGCCGTGTTAAGGCACACATTTCTAATTTTAAGAAATTCAATCGAAGGGTCCCTTCTCCCTCCGGGAGAAGGTTAGGATGAGGGGATCAAATACAAGCAATTTCTCAATTTTTCTTTTTCTACTTTGATTTTTAAATTAGCATTTTGTGTAATTGGTGTGTTGAAAACATGATTTTTTATATATTTTATACTCCCCCATCTGGCCTATCGGCCATCTTCCCCCGGAGGGGGAAGACGCTTACGGTCAAATTTTTTGAAATTAGAAATGTGTGCATACCCTAGCCTCCTGGGGAGGAAGGAATTCCTAAGCAGCAACATTTTTTAGCGTGAAAAGTTGAGAATGTCGTTAATTTAATATTCATCTTTTCTGCAGCACAATAAAACTCATTGCGTATTGATTTTTATCATCGGCAGGGTGATAAACGCGTTCTGTTTCATGCCATTTTGTCATATCAAGATTTGGAAAAAATGTATCGCCGGATATAATTTCATGGATGAGCGTTAAATAAATTTGATCAAATTGATCGAGCATTTTGTTGAATAATTCAGCGCCACCGATGACGAATATTTCTGGCGCATGTGTTTGATGAAGCGCTTCATCAATTGAATGGACAACTACACATTGATCAGCAGTAAATGAATGATCTGTTGTTAAAATAATATTTTGACGATTCGGGAGTGGACGTCCAATCGATTGAAATGTTTTACGACCCATGAGAATGGGTTTACCTAGCGTGAGCGATTTGAAATGTTGTAAATCTCTCGGTAAATGCCAAGGTAATTGATTATTTTTGCCAATGGTTCTATTTTCTGACATAGCAACGATAGCATTGATGCGCATGGTGTCCTCCCATCAAGTGCAATCAATACTATCGTGAAAAATTTTTTTTTGCTATTGATGAGTAGTGTTGCTCATGCTCTTGGAACGAGTAAGTTGTGAGTCTTTTCCTTTCTTTTTCGTTTGTTTCGATTTGCCTGCTTTCTGATTATCTGGAAAGAATAAACCAAGTCGGCCGGCCGATGTAGGACTTATTTGCTCGCTGGATGACCATCGTCTTGCAAATTTCTTCTGATCTTCTATCACAAGTGGATCTCGAAAAGGTGAAAGGGGTACAGCTGATTTTGCATGCATATGTTCAAAACTTTTTTTGTAACTTTGACAACGTCCACAGCAGGCGCGTGTTTTATAACAAAACGGTTGTTTAGGATCAGATATCGTATCCATGACATCGGTAGAAGAAGCTTTTTTTCCGCCGATTCCGCCGATGATAAGTTCTGGATTGGCGGGCGCGAAAGGATATAACTGAAAATTGAGCGCACCAACTTCAAACTCAACAGTTAAGCTTGGATCAAGTTCCATTGCTACATTTCCAAGGGCGATCATTTTATTGAGCGAAGATATTAATGGCATTTCAGAGCATACTCTACTCGGTTCAATTGCTTTATCTAAATTAAATTCACCTTTGACAAGATCAATGATTTCTTGTCGATCTTCATCCATAAGAGTGTCGAGCAATCGAAGTCTTTTATTGAGTGTAGCTTCGACGCCATCTCGTTCCATCACTTTTCTTAATTCTAGAAAATCTAAAAAATTGTCGCTGCAATGGGTTAGTACCGCATATTGGAATTGTTGTTCTGCGGGTTTTCCTGCATTTTCCTCGTTGAGTCGACGGGCGATAATTTCAAGCGTTTCAGATAAGTGCTTTGCTTTATTGCTAAGTGCTATTAAACAAAACCGCGATGTTACTATGCCATTTTCTTTACGTTCAACAAAATAAAACGATACATTAGGAAGAGAAAATTCATTCTCCGATTTCGATTCGTCTGCTGTTCGTTCAGTTAATTCTACTATTTTATCTCTATTTTCTTGCTGTGAATATAATGCAGATAAAAAATCAGTGGATGCACTTTTTACAGTATCAGTTGCATCGAAATAGAGACGACTATCCTGACTAAAAGTGATTTTGCATTTAGATTTGCCATTTAAAGTCGATTGAATATGATCCGATGCTGTTTGATGGTCATAGCGATCTAGCTCCTTAGTATTTTGTTGGATTTTGTTTCTCTGTTTTTGAATTGCAACTAACCGTTCTTTTTTTGCTTTAAGATTTGCAAATTCTATAACTGATTCATCTGGGATCGTCTCGCCTTGCTTTTCGGCCTTTTTGAATGCGCTCAGTTTTTTATTCTCTTCTGGACTGAGTTTATATTTCTCCATCTCAGCGTCTAATTCGCGCAATTTTTCTTTGTTTTTTAGGGTCACTGCACTTTTAGGTGTAGGTTTAGAAATAAATGTGTTAGGACTTGGAACAAGCGATGAAGCACCTTGAGCGGCTATTCGAGACAGTTCAGTTTTTAATTCCGGCGGTTCTTGTGCGAGTTTTTTGCTGAGTGCTAATTGTAATAAAGCCTTGAGTTCTTCATAAGACTGTTTGAGCGGATCGGTATCATCTTTTAGCTCTGCGATTTTTTTATCAATATCTTGCATGTGACTTTCTAAGCTCTCTATAAATAAATGGCTAGAGTCTTCGCTGTTTGGAATAGAAACGCGCAAACCAGATTGTTGTTGCCGAGCAGCAATACCTGCATTCGCACCTGCAAGCTTTGCTTCATCATCGCTATCGCCTTGTCCGCTCGCGATTCTATCTGCAATAGCATTTCTTTCAGCTGTAAGTTTTTGCATTTCATCGGTCGATCTAGCGCCACTCATATTTGCCTCGTTTTGTATCATGTAATAATAAAAATACGTGCATATTCTACTGTTTAATTATTAAGGTTTCATTAAAAGATTGCACACAAAACACGCAACCAATCCCAGTGGCGTGTTTTCATGTAAGAGTATGATTTTACTGACAAAATAAGAAAAAAATCGTATTAACCTTTTGGCTCAACTTTTTGTCATCCTGAGATTGGATGGTTGAGAAAGTGGCGTGGAATTCAACAAATCGAGCTTGGTGATTAATTCTGGGCCCAACACTTGTTTAACTGTGTTTTGTAAATCTTCATCTTCGAAAACAGGCTGAACGGTTTGTAGCGTTTTTACTGCAATATCATTGTTCGGATCCAGTTTGAGTTGGCTATGAGCGCCGAGTAAATGGTTGATCCAAATTTGTTGCGTTTCAATGGAAGAATGTTTTTTTTGTTGAGAAAATGATTCATTACTTTTTTGAAAAGCATCTAACGCTTTTTCAAAATCTTCTTTGACAAACTGAGACAGTCCTTCATGATGTAAGCGTGATGCCGCAATTTTATTAAGATACGGTTTTGCTTCTTCAATTTTTTCAAAAGGGACAAAATCAGCGAGCGCCGTTTCAACAATGTTGTATTGTCTTTCATGTGTAGCGCAGATAGCCAAATGTAACAATATGTATACTCTATCACGTATTGAAATGGGCAATTCAAAATTAATATCGGTGATCAATGTTCCGTGACACTGAATAAGTAATTCAAGTGCCAGGTCGTATTGATCTAGTTGTATATTAAAGAAGGATTCCGTCGAATTGATTTGCCAAGAAAAAGTTGTGAGCCATTTAAGGTCTTTTTCTTCTGCGATATTTTCAAAATGATTTAATACAGTTTTTGCTTGAGTTAGCCAATGGTCTGATTGTTCAAAATCATTATTTTTTATCATTTCATAATAAGAAAGTTGAATTAATAAAGAAATGTAAATTTGAAAATATTCCAGAGAGCGCTCGAAATAGGTATTGAAATTAGTTAGTGATTCAGCTTGGGATAACTGGTTAATGAGGTAATGGGAAAGCACTTCACTTTTTTCAAATTCATGATGGCTATTCAGAATTCCTATTAGCCCGTCAAGACTCGTTAACCAGGGAGCACTTTGTTCGTTATATTGTTTCGATTGGATAGCTTGTGTTAAATATTGTTGCGTAGATGAAGGGAGTAATTCGATTAAACGATTCTCAAGTGAATAATTGAGTATATTTTCTAAAGTGTTTTCTGGCATTGAAAATGCTGAGCTAAATAACCCAATTCTGTTACTTTGCATAACCATTCCTCGATATTTATAATTTTATAACCATTGTCGAGTGTAATCAGATTATTCTAAAACTGCAACGGTTAATCAGAACGAAGTGCAAAAACGGGGTCAAGCTCTGCTGCGCGGTGAGCGGGATAAAATCCA
>Ga0207150_1009_pt2 | contig 73498 bp, 82 predicted proteins | sample Alteio_BWMinHeat_32_FD_153526 | JGI IMG/M metagenome (GOLD analysis project Ga0207150, IMG submission 153526) | Enriched cells from forest soil in Barre Woods Harvard Forest LTER site, Petersham, Massachusetts, United States -... | ecosystem: Environmental > Terrestrial > Soil > Temperate forest >...
ATTACACGGTCTATTTGCAAAAATGCCTGTAGTTTTAGAAGCTGTCGCTGCATGAGCATTTTAATTTACAACGACGATGGTGTGTCTAGCGATTCTGCGAATGCGTTATTACACTATTTTCGCGATGAAAATGCTCGTTTTGTGACTGCTGCAGATTTACGGAAAAACAGCTGGATTTTTGATACCAAATTATTGATCGTGCCAGGTGGTCGTAGCTTGCCGTATTATGAAAAACTGGGAAAGGCTGGCAACAACAATATTATTTCCTATGTAGGACAGGGCGGAACGTATTGGGGATTTTGCGCAGGTGCCTATTATGCCTGCACAAAAACGCTGTTTTCTGAGGGATTGCCGCTTGAATTAAAATTGCCAGGCGAATTACATTTTTTTGAAGGACGCGCAATTGGCCCTGTATTTGCCGATGCAGAATTCGCCTATGGATCAGAAAGTGGTGCGCGTATTGTTGATGTGATCTGGAAAGATGAAAGCACACACGCTGTTTATTTTAATGGCGGTTGTTATTTCGAACATGCAGAAGCATTTAAAAATACGGAGATTCTTAGCGTTTATGCCTCCAATAAAAAACCCGCTATCATCGCGTGTACTTACGGAAAAGGGCGCGCGATTTTATCGGGCGTCCATCCCGAATTGTCGCCGTCAACGATATTGCTTTCGCATTTTAGGAAGCTTGAGCGTGTTAAGTCTTGATGCTATTCTCAGTATGAATTTAAAAAAGCGGATTTTGCAACATGGCTAAAATTTCGAAAACGGATTGCTTTCAATTGAAAGCCGATTTCTTGCCAATTACCATACTGCGTTTAGTGCGTCTTGAGATGGATTTGCTGCAGTCACAATTGGAAAATATTACACTTAAAGCGCCACAGTATTTTGCGAACGCGCCAATTATAGTGGATTTTTCAGCGCTAAATGAAACGTCCGAACAAATGGATGTAAAACAAATTTGTGCATTGCTGCGGCAATATCAAATGCAACCGATTGCTTCACGTGGATTACCAGAACAAAAAATACTGCCTAATCTCACAGAAATCGTACAAAAATCAGCACCAGTAAAAACAAAAGCAAAAGAAACACCTTCAGTCATCACTAAAATAATTACTAAACCTGTTCGCGCTGGCACACAAATTTATGCAAAAGATTCCGATTTAATCGTATTATCCAGCGTTAATGCAGGCGCTGAAGTGATTGCCGATGGCAATATACATGTCTACGGTCCGCTACGCGGTCGCGCGCTCGCAGGTACGAATGGTAATTCCGATGCACGGATTTTCTGCAAGCAACTCGAAGCAGAATTAGTATCCATTGCCGGGCACTACTTGGTTAAAGAACAAATGAAAGGTCATACCGTTCAAGAAGGTTTAGTACAAATTTTCTTGGTGAATAACGAACTAGCAATAGAGGTATTATAAAAGTGGCAAAAATAATTGTAGTAACATCCGGCAAAGGTGGCGTAGGCAAAACAACGACCAGCGCATCCTTCGCAACAGGGCTTGCATTAGCGGGTTTTAAAACGGTCGTTATCGATTTTGATATTGGTTTACGTAATTTAGATTTAATCATGGGTTGCGAACGACGCGTGGTGTATGACATCGTGAACGTTATTCACGGCGATGCAAACGTTCATCAAGCATTGATTCGCGATAAAAAAATTCAAAATTTATATATTTTAGCAGCGTCACAAACACGTGATAAAGACGCACTCGAAAAAGAATCGGTGCGCACGTTGTTAAACACGTTAGCCGAAACATTTGATTACATCGTTTGTGATTCACCAGCAGGTATTGAAAAAGGTGCGATTATGGCGATGTATTTTGCCGATATCGCAATTGTGGTTGCCAATCCTGAAGTGTCGTCTGTGCGCGATTCTGACCGTATTTTAGGGATTTTATCGAGCAAAACAGAAAAAGCAGAGCTGGGCGAATCGATCAAAGAATATTTGGTGTTAACGCGTTATGCAAAAAAACGTGCGGATAGCGGCGACATGATGAGCGTGGATAGCGTGCAAGAATTATTGGGTATTCCATTACTGGGCATTATTCCAGAATCAGCCAGCGTATTAAACGCATCAAATTCAGGCGAACCAGTTATTCTTGATCAAAAGAGTGATGCCGGTCGTGCGTATCAAGCCATCGTTTTGAAATTTTTAGGTGTTCCTGAAGCACCTAAAAAAGGGTTTTTTAAACGCTTATTGCGTAATAAAAAACAAGAGGTGGCCGCATGAATATTTTCAACATCATGAGTTATTTCCGAAAAAAAATAAATCGGCGCAAATTGCAAAAAACAGACTGCATATTATTATCGCGCAAGAAAAATCGCAGAAAAACAGTCCTGATTATTTGCCGATGTTGCGTCAAGAAATTTTAAAAGTCGTTGCGAAATATACGAATGCCAATATGGATCAAGTAAATATTGAATTGCATTGCAAAGATAATAATGCGATTTTAGAATTGAATGTGACTTTACCGGATCAAACGGTTGCTGCATAATTCAGAGAAAAAGATGGTGAAACTACAAAAACCAATTGCATTTTTCCTAGGAACATGTACGAATTAACTTTTACAAGTGGCGCCCGAGAGGACGGTTAGATTTAAACGTTCTGATTGAAGAAATGCGAAGGAATGCTTGAATTTGCCTTTCGAGCATTTCTGAATGAAGAACGTTTAAAGATGACCGTCATATCGGAATGCCATTTGTAAAAGTTAATTCGTACATGTTCCCTAACAACTCGGGATATTTTTTATGAAGAATTTGACTAAAAAAGTGATAACAGTGACTTTATTGAATTTTTTATCGATGGGTGCATTTGGATCAACAATGACTGTTGTTTCTAATGCAGCATCCATCACAGGAAATGGCCAGATAGTGATAAAATTGGTTAATTCTGGGTCTACGCCTTCTTTTTGCTCATTCCGACAAGCGAGTCCATTTTCATTACAAGCGGGTGGTAGCTTTGCAGTAGATTTCACCAATATCGCTTCGTATAGTCAGCAGAGTTCTACCTGCACGCAATCTCAAATAAACGCTATGTGGAGCGGGAGTCACGTTGCGGTAGGGGTCGAAGGTGATAGTGCAACTTGGGGGTGTCTTGTGAGCATACCGTCATCTACTCAAACTGTGACAATAACGAGTTATAATCCTGGTGGCTCCAGTGGCGGACAGATGACTTGCACTACATCATAACGTGCGTATCTTGTACCTGTTCTCGGTAAAACCGCATTCTTGTCTTTGCTCACCAGTCCACGCTCTAGCACTGATCATTTCGTTATTGCTAATCGGATGGAATACTTTGTGCATCATATACTCTCTGTAATTTATTGATTACATTATCTTATTGCTTTCGTTGCCCGTAATTTTTTGATGTTTACATAATCTGATCTATACTTAACTCAAGAGATTTAAAAAATGAGGGGGTTTTTATGAAAAGTTTGACTAAAAAAGTGATGACACTGACTTTATTAAGTCTTTTATCGATGGGTGCATTTGGACTATCCTCAACAGTGACTGTCATTTCTTCTAGTACGAAGACCCCGCAGAATGCGCATATCGTGTTAAAACTTGTTAATCCCACCACTAAACCTTCTTTTTGTGTATTCAAGCAACTGGGTGTTTTACAACAGGGTATTGGCTCTTCGATGGATTTCAGCGCTATCAGCAGCCAGGGCTACCATCAAGGGACTAAGTGCACGCAGAGTCAAGTAAGCAAAATGTTGAACGGTGCTATTATCAGGGTGGTGGTGGTCAGTAGTGGCAGTTCTTGGATATGTACTAATCAAGATATACAGTCACCAAATGTGACAATTACAGAATATGGTATAGGATCGATGGAATGCTCTGCAACATAGCCTGCTCCGAAAAAATAATCTCAAAAAACGACCCTGTTCAATAGGCAGGGTCGTAACATCAAACCGTCGCATGCTCTCTTGTATCGTGAAATTCGATGTCCTTCCAACGTTCCATTGCTAATTCCAAATTTACGCGCGAGGGCGCTAAATAGGTAAGTAATCCCGCATTATCCAGCGCAAGATAACGCGCGCATTCTTGTTTAAATGCTTCTAATCTGTTTTTGTCTTTGCAAATAATCCAACGCGCAGAAAAAGTATCGGACGGTTCATATTTTGATTGCACCGCATATTCATGCTCTAAACGATACGCAACCACATCAAATTGCAAGACACCAACGGCGCCTAAAATAATTTCGTTATTATTAATCGGGCGAAATACTTGTGTCGCACCTTCTTCCGATAATTGAATTAGGCCTTTTAATAAGGCTTTTTGTTTCAATGGATCTTTCAATCGCACCATGCGAAATAATTCGGGTGCAAAATTGGGAATGCCTAGAAATTTTAAATTTTCGCCTTGCGTAAATGTATCACCAATTTGAATCGTGCCATGATTATGCAAACCAATGATATCGCCCGCAACCGCAATATCGGTTTGCTCGCGATTGCCCGCCATAAACGTGAGCGCTTGATTGATCTGTACCGTTTTATTTAAACGGACTTGTAATAATTTAATGCCGGGTTTAAATTCACCGGATGTGATACGTAAAAATGCGATGCGATCGCGATGCATCGGATCCATGTTAGCCTGAATTTTAAATACAAATCCTGAGAATTTTTCCTCAAAGGCATTCACCATGCGCACATTCGTTTCGCGTCCCATTGGTTCCGGTGCATAGTGTATAAAACCATCTAAAAACTCACGCACACCAAAAGCATTCATTGCGGAACCAAAAAATACTGGCGTTAATTCGCCTTTTAAATAACGATCCAAATTGAATGAATCGCTTGCACCTTTGACTAATTCCATATCGAAGCGAAAATGTTTGGCATCTTGTTCACCGATTAATGCATCAAACGCAGGATTATCTAAGCCATCGATTGTTTGAATATCATCGATGTCGCCGCGCTTCGAGTGATCGTAAACAATAATTTTATCTTGCGCGAGATGATAAATACCTTTGAAATTTTTTCCCATGCCGATCGGCCAGGTAATCGGTGTACAACGAATTTTTAAAATACGTTCAATTTCATCGAGCAATTCCAAAGGTTGCCGCGTTTCACGATCCATTTTATTAATGAACGTCATGATGGGTGTGTTGCGCATGCGACACACGTCCATTAATTTAATCGTGCGCGGTTCAACGCCTTTTGCCGCATCAATAATCATTAATGCAGAATCCACCGCAGTTAACGTGCGATAAGTGTCTTCCGTAAAATCCGCGTGACCGGGTGTGTCGAGCAAATTAACAATGTGATCACCATAAATAAATTGCATAACGGATGTGGTAACAGAAATACCGCGCTGCTTTTCCATTTCCATCCAATCAGATGTTGCATGGCGTGACGATTTTTTTCCTTTAATCGTGCCTGCCATTTGAATCGCGCCACCGAACAATAATAATTGTTCGGTCATGGTGGTTTTGCCGGCATCCGGATGTGAAATAATCGCAAATGTGCGGCGTTTTTTGAAAGATTCCATGTTAATAGTTGGGTCCTAGTAAATTATTTTTCATCGAGCGCTTTAAATTATTCCACTGTGTTGTTGCGGCCAGCTGAAATTTTTTCGCATTTTTTCCTTGCGTTAATGCCGCTTTATGAGCGCTCAACCGGGTGAAATGAATACTCGTTACTTTCACCTTTGGATTATTCGCATAGGCGGCTGCCATATCTTTATCATTTTGAAACGTATCATCGACAAAGATAACCTGAGTGATATTGTTGGTTTGATGCATTTTTTGTAAAAAGAGTTTTAACATCACGCCTTTATTTTGTCCCGACAAATATAAAACACCGTCAATATAGGCAATCCGACGCATCTTTTTATCACTCAGAATTTTCGGAAAATAATATCCCGGAAAACTGATATGACCGCTCGGTGTTTTCAGTGCATTTTTTTCGATGGTATTTAAAATTCCATCTTGTTGTAATTGTGTTTCTGTGGCACCCAGCATTGAATATCCGCGTGCGGATGCAACAACAATATGCGCTCCGACTTGATGTGCTGCTGCGAGCGCAGCCGGAATAGAAGGATCATCGAGCGGCATTTTGCTCATATTTAAAATTAAAGCATCAATTTTTAATAACCGTGAAAAATTACCAACACGTTGCGGATCATTGGGTGATAGTGTCATTTGCCATGAAAACCATGCCGGCCCACCTAAATACTGACACTGCGCAATCGATTTTTGATTAGGACAGGGAATCATTGTTAATGTATCGTCATCATCCAATACTAGCAATAAATGATGTGGGTGTTTTGAAGCTAAAATCAGTTGCTGAACTTGTCTAAAACTGTTGGCAGAAGTGATAGTCGAATAAGCATAAGTTTGAATGGATATCAAAAAAGTGCTTAAAATCAGGCATAAAATGCGGATGGTTTTCATCATGTTGGCAACCTCATTTCTTGGTGGGCAGGTTTACATGGGTACGCAGAGAATATCATAATGCAAAAATAGTGCACCTATTAAATGCCAGAATAAGGTTGCTTTAAGTTTTCTTTTAGTTAGAATGAGGCGTTCATATTGCTCATAACGGAGAATCATCATGTTTGCGCAAACCAAGTATCGTTCTGCTTTTTTAACGAATGACTCAGTGCTTTTAAATGCATTCATTGTCGTGTTATCCAGCGTTATTTTAGGAGTTATTTCACAAGTGGCTGTTCATTTATGGTGGCCTGTTCCTATCACATTGCAAAGCGCAATGGTGGTTTTATTAGGCTTAACTACCGGTTCAAAACGTGCTGCTGCTGCGGTTGTCTTGTATTTGCTTGAAGGTGCCGCGGGATTGCCTGTTTTTGCTGGTGGATTAGCAGGCTTGCCTATTTTGATTGGACCAAGCGCCGGTTATTTATGGGGCTTTGTGCCAGCCGCATTTTTTGCAGGTTTTTTAATGGAAAAAGGAATGGCACGAAATGTTTTAACCACATTTTCTGCTGCCATCGCAGGCTCAACCATTATTTTTATCGTCGGTGTAGTACACTTACAAGGATTTGTCGGTTGGGAAAAAGCGTACACACTCGGCGTTCAACCTTTTCTAATTATCGAACCCATTAAATTGCTGATCGCGAGCGCGTTAGCAATTAGCGCGTGGAAGCAAGCATAATGCAATTAACAATCGGCTCAACCGTTCCTTCTTTTTCTGGCACTACCACGGATGGTATTTTTGATTTCGATGCAATGCATGGAAAAAATGTCGTTATTTATTTTTATCCGAAAGACAGCACACCCGGTTGCACGATTGAATCCAAAGCATTTCGCGATCATTATGCAGAATTTCAATCAGAAAACACTGAAATTGTAGGCGTTTCGCGCGACAGCATTAAATCGCATTGCAAATTCATCGAGAATCACGCACTCAATTTTCCATTGATCAGTGATGAAGATGAATCGATCTGTAAGTTATTCGATGTGCTCAAACAAAAAAGCATGTTCGGCAAAAAATATATGGGCATTGAACGCAGCACATTTTTAATCGATAAAAATGGTGTTTTGCGACATGAATGGCGAAATGTATCCATCATGGGACACGTGAAAGAAGTCTTGAAGACAGTGCGGATCATCGGAGGCTCGTCCCGTTAGGGCGAGCTTATTCACTGCAAGCTACTTCAGTAGCAGCGAAAGCATCTGCAGCACCAGCAGCTTGGTCTGCTTAATGAAAATTTCCTCTATCCAGAAAGCCAGATGATTGTATAATGCCGCCTACTTTTACTAACGCGCATGTACATTCAGCCTGGAATCTTTTTTATGAGAAAATACGCAATTTTTTTTGCAATGCCATTTTTATTTGCTTTTTCATTGTCGACATTTGCAACCAATAATAATCTGGATCTAACGAAAAAAAATAAATCGCATCACGCAAAAAAAAATCCATCCTGGTATATCTCGTGGGGTTACAACAAAGATTTTTGGTCGAATAGTGATATTAATATTTCTCAGCCATCATTACATAATAATTTTACCGTGAATAATGTGAGAGCAGGGGACGATCCTGAATGGAACACCGGTCTTTTCAATAAAAGTTTAATGGGGCCGCAATATAATATTCGCATCGGTCATTATTTAAATCCACAACACACATGGGGTGTGGAATTAAGTTTTGATCACGCGAAATATAATACGAACATCAATCAAATTGCGAATATCTCCGGCACAGTCAATGGTCAACCGTTCAATCAAAATCAAGTGCTCACGCGTCAATATTTTTATTACGCGTTGCATAATGGTGCAAATCTTTTAATGCTTAATCTTGTTCGAAGAAAATCAATATTCGATTTTTATAGAACCAATTTAGAGTTTGCGCTTATCGGAAAAATTGGTGCAGGCGTGATGCTGCCGCATCCGGAAAATACGATCATGGGAAATACAGTAACGATGGGACAAAAATCACTCTTGAATGTTGGCATTCATCATGGATGGTGGCAATTTGGTGGCTGGACTGCGGGAGTTGAAGTGGGCGTGCAAATGCTCGTGCATCACCGCGTTTATCTTGAATTAACGGATAAAGAGGCGGTTGTCACGCTTGCAAATATCCAAGTGTATCAAGGCAGCGCGAGTCAGGATATGTGGTTGAATGAAGTGATTGGGAATGTGGGGGTGATGATTTAGTATCAAAACACCATGCTCTTTTCGTAAGATGCTTATTAAAACACCATGGTGTTTTTGTATACTACTTGGGATAAACAGAGTATACTTATAATAACATTGGAGTGTTATTTATGTATCGACAAGCCTTAAATTATCTTAAAAATCAGTGGATTGATAATAATGATCGCAAACCATTGGTCATACGCGGCGCGAGGCAAGTTGGAAAAACATGGCTCGTCCGTGAATTTGCCAAAACTGTTGGCAAAACGTTAATTGAAATTAATTTTGAAGCAACGCCTAATGTTGCAACGTTGTTTGAATCCAATGATCCTCAGGAAATTTTATTGCAGTTAGGTGTTCGAAATCGTCGTCCTATCGACATCGCAACCAGCCTATTATTCCTTGATGAAATTCAAACGACACCAGAAATCCTTGCTAAATTACGTTGGTTTGCAGAAGGGCTGCCAGAGTTACCTGTCATTGCTGCCGGTTCTCTGCTTGAATTTGTCTTGAGCCAACATACTTTCAGCATGCCAGTAGGGCGCATTGATTATTTACATCTTGAACCATTGTCATTTGAAGAATTTTTAGTGGCGCAAGATGAACAAACGACTTGCGATTACTTACAACAAATTAATTTTTCTCAAAAGATACCACTCGCGTTGCATGAACAGCTACTATCGCAATTTAAAAAATATTTATTTGTCGGCGGATTACCATCTGCTGTAAAAAACTGGGTTGAAAAAAAAGATTGGTCAACTGTCAGTCGTGTGCATCAAAATTTGCTAGCTACTTATCGCGACGATTTTTCAAAATACCATGGTCGTTTAGAAGTGGCACGTTTAGATGAAACATTATTAGCTGTACCAAAAACTCTCGGCAAAAAATTTACTTACAGCCATGTTAATTCATTGGCGCAATCGAGCACTATTAAAAATGCGTTGGAATTACTGCATAAAGCGCGAATTTGTCATCCAGTACGATGTGTGCATGCCAATGGCGTTCCAATTGCAGCAGAAGTGAAAGAAAAATACTTTAAAGAAATTTTTCTAGATGTTGGATTGTGTAATGCATTACTCGGTGTTGATTTGGATGAAATGCTCAATACCGATGAGTTAACATTGATTCATTCAGGTGGTCTTGCAGAACAAGTAGCAGGACAGTTGCTCAGAACTATTTTTCCATTTTATATTCAGCCAGAATTATTTTATTGGACACGTGAAGAAAAAAATGCGAATGCGGAAATTGATTACATCATTCAGTATCGCAATAAAATCATTCCCATCGAAGTAAAAGCAGGTTCGACTGGTAGTTTGAAATCCCTGCATTATTTTATGAGCTTAAAAAAATTACCGCTTGCCGTGCGCATTAATTCTGATGCTCCTAGTGAAACGATGATTTCTGTGAAGCATGAAGACGAAAATATTCAGTACAAATTGTTATCGTTGCCATTGTATTTAATTGGACAAATTCCGAGGTTGTTGCAAGCATGCGACACCAAATTTAATTCGTAAAAGCTGCTATACTGAAGTAAGTGGAGGGTTGCAAAGCGGAGGTAGCGTGCGTGAGTATGAATTAGCAACAGAGCGACTTGAAATTTTGGCAAGTATTCATGCGCTTGATGATAATCAAGAAAAACTTGCAGATCTTCAAAAACAATTAAGCTGTTTTGAAGACGGTACAATTAATTCCTTGCGCCAATTACCAGCCATTCAAAATGGCGATAGAAGCGCGGAAGCGTTAGCAGAATTAAAGAAGCAGTTGAAAGAGTTAAAATCCCCGTTTTTTAAAGAATTTTGTGAAAAATTAGAGTTGGAGGTCAACAATCCTGATGCGATTCTTGCTGATCTTCTTCAAAAGCGCGCTGAAAATGGATTAAAACTAAAAGAACTAATAACAGAAGAAGTCAGTGATAGACCGGTCGTCTCTGAAGCCTTAGAGCAATACTTAGCTGCATTGAATCGGCATTTTTCTACATACGTCCCATTGATATTAAAAGAGACGCAAGGCGAAGGTGAAGCGCGCGATCCCATTAGAATTGAAAAGATTACAAAGATATGCGCTGATTTTAAAAGTGATTGCGCAAAAGAGAAAGAAGCTTTGTTATCTGCGTTATCTGATCACCCAAAATTGAAGACTTATTTGGAAGTCTTTGCCTACTCTTATAATCATGCTGGATCGATACCCTTAGAAAACCTCTATTTTCGTGTTGTAGGGAGTAAAAAAAATGAGATTAGTCGTAACGAGGCACTTGATCATTTCTCAGAAAATTGTGAAGAAGAGAAACACAAAATAGAAGACGGTATTGCACTATGTCATGAAAAACAGCGTGAATGCGAACGCCTTCAAGCGGAATTAAAAGCGTTTGATGATGTGTATTTTAACCATCCTGTTATTGCAGCCGTGATGCCTCGTCATCAGCTTTGGAAGTTGGGCACAGATGCAAGAGATCATTCCTACGGAAGATCAGTTTATGATGAAGGGTTGCATCGACGAATCCACATCGGTATGCAAGAGCCTGGATATATGGATGGAATGGAAACAGCGCTTGCTTTTGTTTTAAGAAGTGCTGATGTGGATTTAACGACTGATTTTATCGGACAAGTACATCGCATTGCTTGTTATTTTAGTGAATTACCTGACGCGCAAGATCATCAACAATTTTATCCGAGTCATGCTGGATACCTCCGTATTTTAAATGATTTTACTAGCGAACAAGGAATTAGAGAAGTGGCTGAATGGGGAGTTTGGAAAGATCCTAATTTTTGTCTCTACGGAGATAGTGCTACATTAAATTCTAACAATGTAACTGAATTTCTAGCCCAGCTAGAAGAAAAGAAAAAACTCGTTATGGGCAGAGATGGTTCGCAAAATACAGGCGAATACATCGGCGAATATATTCAAAAATATAATCAATGGATGACTGAAGCTGGCGATGACGAAAATAAAAAATTGATAGCAATTGCGAAACTTTGCCGATTAATTGACTGCTCTCATCCTTTTGCTGATGGCAATATCAGAACGGTTCGTTTGTTAATGCTCATGCTCATGATTAGAAATAATCTGACTCCCACCATGATGATGGATCCAAATATCATGGATGGTTATCACTCAAGTGAAATTGTTAGGGCAATAAAAGAAGGTCAGCATACTTATGAATTGGAGTGCTTATTGGCTAAGAATGATGAACCTGGCATGAAAGAAAGTCTGAAAGAAAAAATTATTGATCAATGTGTAGAACAGCATGGTTTATTTATTTTAAACAATGAGAAAAAATTATGTGAACTTTTTCCATCACATATTGATTTAATTAAAGCGCGGGCAGAATGCGCTAGAAACAAGCCTGATCAGGGTTATTATAAAAGCTATGAACATGAAAAAGTTCGAGCTCATTATGAAAAGCATGCCCAAGCTGCTTTTGATAAAAATCGATCCATTGCAGAAAACAACGAAAGAATACTTTCCGAGTCTTCAGGGCAAACCCTATTTGGAGCACGAGCGAAAGAAGCCAGGGCAAGTGAATTATCTCCCCAAGATCAAAACGCTTCGGATAAAAAACCTGGTGCGACCTCGTAATTGACATATGTCACTAAATGACATATAGTAAAACCATATGATATGGAAAGTTGAATTTACACCAAAAGCAGGCGATCAAGCTGCCAATCTCGGTGAGAAGGCGAAAGAATCTTTGCGCTTGCTTGTAAAAGATTTGCAGACAAATGGTGCGGCGCCTGGAAAAGGTTGGCCACATTATGGAAAACTAGAAGGTCAGAAGGGTGATAAGAGACACTGTCATTTAACAAGAGGACGACCAACATACGTTTGTTGTTGGGCACTGATTGATAAAAAAACAAAATTGATAGAGATATATTATGTCGGCACACATGAAAGAGCACCATACTAACCCAAAATCGTCGAGTCATATTTTGTATGTACTCGATCACAATCTTCTTTATGCCATACCAAAAAATATTGCAAAAAAATATGTTGTTGAAACACAAAAATCGACTGAACGTGCAGGTAATATACCTGCCGACCAAATATTCAAAGATATGGATAAAAAATATGGTGAAGCAGGAGCATTATTACGCGGTCTTCGTGCACGAGAAGATTTATCACAAGTTGAATTTGCAAAAAAAATTAAAGTAACCCAAGCCAATTTATCAAAAATGGAAAATGGTACGCGACCAATTGGAAAAATAATTGCGATGAGAATTGCAAGGGCGTTTTCGGTGAATTATAAATATTTTCTTTCTTAGAGACTTGCATTACAAAAAAAAACCAAAAGAGTCGGATTTCCGAGTACTCTCATTATCTGAATATACTCAACGGGTGTGTTTGCACGATTCAAACGGCCTGTGTAAACTCGCTAAATTCACATCGTAACAGATCAGGCCTCGTTATCCAGAGAAATCCACATGGACCCATTCCTACAATCTCTCGCCAATACCATGGATCAATTAAAAGCGCATTTGCCGTTGACGGTTGGGTTTATGGTTTTGTTATTTGTCATTCAGTTTTTCAATTGGCTATTGCGCTATCGATTAAATATTTTAGGGGTGTGGCCACGAAAATTATTTGGATGGATAGGCATTCCGTTTATGCCATTTTTACACGGGAATTTAGCGCATTTGATGTTTAATTCCGTACCGCTATTTATTTTTTCAAATTTAATCTTGTTACAAGGCGAACGTGTATTTTTATCTGCATCGATAATTATTATTGTGTTATCGGGATTATTAATTTGGGCATTTGCTCGACCTGGCATTCACGTCGGCGCGAGCGCATTAATTATGGGATATTTGGGATTTATTTTGGTCGGCATTTATCACCAACCTAATTATTTATCGGTGATTGTGGGCATTTCTTGCTTATATTATTTTGCCGGCATGTTTTCAAATTTATTGCCGCAGAAAGATAAACAAGTATCATGGGAAGGTCATATCTTTGGATTTATTGCAGGCATTGTGGCAGCGTTTTTGGTGTAATTTTACTTAACCACAAATCCGTCAAAATTTCCTGCATTTTATTTTGTCCAAGGCGCTCGTCGATGTGATTAATGTCGATGATTTCCAATGGCTGATGTTGCCACGAACACGCATACACCGCTTTTGTGCGACGTCCTGTATCTGGATCAATTTGCCACTGCAAACACTGCGCACAAACGCCTTTTAACATGCATTGCATCGGACCATACACGGATGCGGTGAACTGCACATGCTCGTTGAGTTGATTTTTCAAAACTGTATTTCGCGCATGCTGAATCGTTTTTAATAACGAAGACGAACCAATCACGGTAATATTTTTTATCGTGTTTAATGGTATTTTATGCATTTGGTTGATAATTTTATTTTCTTCATCGCAAAAATAAATTTCATTCGTCATTGCTTTGATGCGATCGAGCACAAACAGTTCGTCTGATTTCGCATGCGCAATAAAATAAATAGTGTGACCCGCGGCTTTTAATGCAGGACCAACTGACAGCAAATAAATAATTGCTTTCAAATCACCGAGAATTAAAATCGACTGTGGCGCATCCGGAATTCTTGCTTTCGCACCGGTTGGACCCATCAATGCAATCGGCTGCCCTACTTCAAACGTTGACACCAATTTCGTACTCGCGCCGTCTTCAATAATATAAAACGATAATTGGTCGGGTTTTACAGGGTTAAAAATCCCCAGTGCGGAAATCGCTTCGGTTTGCAAACGCGTTTCACTCATCAAAGACGCTAACGATTCATAATTTTGTATCCGAAAAAATTGTCCCGGTTTAAATTGTTTTGCCATCATTGGTGAATAAATTGTTATCTCGATGATATTTTTGGTGTGACGAGTAAGTGAGGTAATTGACGATTGAAATAATGTAGCGATTTTTTTGCAGAATTGTGCGTAGTCAGTAGTATGAAGTGTTTGCGGAGTTTCGCATTCGCTAACGCTCGGCTTCTGATCCGATATATAACGCGAGTTAGATTCGAGTGTTTGCATGATTTTCGGATAGCCGCGTTTTGCAGAGGCGATTGCTTTCACAACACTGCCATGAAACACCGGATGCGTATCACCCAAAAAACTCACACGACGTGAATCAATATCGTAACTCGTAAAAATACCGAATGATTCCGTTTTGACATGCGCATGATTTTCTGCGGGATTTAGTGCACCACTATCATCCGTATAACTTTGGTATGCATTATCCACACGATGAAAGGTACCGCGATGTTCAAATTCATAAGCAATATTCGGTTTTGCACCCGTTGCGACAAAAATAGATTTTGCAGGCAATGTTTGTTCTTCCGATGAATACATCCATTCACCAAACTCATCTTGCACACGCCCGCGACAATTAATCGCACTCGAATAACCGTACTCATCCAACACAACGCTCACCGGCTCCAATCCTTCCGCATAATAAATCCCCTCCTCTAATGCCTTAATCACTTCTTCGTGATTGCGCTGATATGCAGGCGATTCCTGAATACTTTTACGATACGCAACAGTCACACCGCCCCACTCACGGATTAATTGATTTAAATGCGGTTTGCGATTGGAAGCAGCTGCTTTTTCGCGCTCTGCAATTATTTTTTCTGCATGCGATAAATATTCATCGAGAATCAATAATGATTGCGCATCAAAATGCGCACGCAATGCTTGCTCACCCAACTCTGATTTTAAAATATGATAACGCTGATGAATTTTTTCGACTTGTGTAATGTAATACGCTTGTACTTCAGTCGCCGTATCAATTCCGGTTAATCCACCGCCAATAACAACTGCAGGCAAGCGCACTTGTAAATTTGTCAGACTCGATTTTTTAATCGCACCGGTTAATTGTAATGCCATTAAAAAATCATTCGCTTGACGCATGCCGGGTGCCAAACTATTCGGAACGTGCAATTCACGCGATAGTCCTGCACCAACCGCAATCGCAATATGATCAAATCCCAAGTCCCAAGCATCCTCAACGGTCATCGTGCCGCCAAATCGCACATTACCAAATAATTGAAAATGTGATCTTCGCATTAAACTCATATAAATTAATTTCAAAAAGTTTTTATCCCAACGCACGGTGATGCCATATTCTGCGACACCACCAAAACCAGACATAATGCGATCATCGAGTGATTCTTTAAAATCATTGAAACTATAAATCGGATCTGAAATAAAATGCGCGGGCAACGGTTCTATTTTTAATCCTTCGAAACCGACTACGGCACAACCTTCCATTAACAAATGATGCGCTAACGTGAAACCAGCAGGTCCCATTCCCAACACTGCAATTTTGCTGTGATTATAGGGTTTTTGGACAAATTGCGTTTGGCGCAATGGATTCCAACGAATCAGTAAATCATAAATCTCAATACCCCACGGTAAATCGAGCACATCCGTTAACACACGCGTTTCAATTTCAGGAATATTTACGGGATCTTGTTTTTGATATATGCACGCTTTCATACAATCATTACAAATGCGATGACCGGTAACTGCGCACATCGGATTATCAATGGTAATGATGGCTAACGCGCCAATGCCAAACCCAAATTTTTTAACGGTATGCATTTCAGAAATTTTTTCTTCCAACGGACATCCTGTCAACAAATCACCCGCGGGATTTATTTTTAATCCCAATTCAGGATTATTTTTTTTAACAGGAAATCCTTTCGAGCAAAAATCACCGTCATTTTTATGACAATAAACACAATAATGAATTTCATCCAATACTTCACGCAACTGCATGCGCGGATCCGTTAATTTAAATCCATCGCGTTCTCTTCTTGTTTCGGCAGGGCCTTCAAAACGGCCAAAAGGATCATTTTCAACAGGTACCATCGGCACTAAATTTTCAAAGTGTTTTTTTGCGGGGATTCGAAAACTGCGCCAATTTTTAATGATTTGTTGACCGTCGGGAGATTGTTGGGCAAGCACACACCAGTGAATTAATTTTTCGATGTTGGATTTATATTTTTCTGTATCGGATAAAAAATAAATGCCAAGTGTTGCAACTGCAAGTTCGCGATCATCATTTTTTTCAATATTTTTATCGAGCCAATCATTTAATTCATGAAATTTCGAAACATCCGTCACGGATTTCATCAAACGTTTCGCGTGATGGACATAATAATCTTTGAATTGGAAAATCGGATCATGATGATGCGTTGCCTGATATAGTTTCGCAACGGCGGATTCAATCTGAAAAAGCTCAGCAATAAATTTTTCTAAAATAGGCGCGCAGGCGATAATGAGTTCGCTTATTTCTTGCGGTGAATGTAGTGGTCCACCGCGATATTTTTTTAATTGTTCTGCAAGCGCGGGATCGATTTGTAACAATGCCGCTAAAAATCGCTTATCTAATTGATCAAGACCTTCGGCCGTAAATAGATCCTTGAAATCAAACTGTTTAAGTTGCAACTGCATCATGATAAAATGGCCGCATATTGTTATAAAAGCAGAGGGCATTGTACCAAATGAGCAAGATAGATAAACATTTTGTCAGCGAAATTGATAAGAAAATGGCGGAGTTTGATGCGACTCACCCAAAGTCTGCTTCACAACAAGCGGAATATGATAAATATCAGCGTATTTATCGTTTACGAGATGTGCCAACTGAACAGACTGCATCTCGTGATGAGTTGTGGGATTGATCAGCAATTCCCGCTGAATGGGGGATTTTTATCTTTGGGCGATATTGAATGATAATTTCATGAGAAAATGCTCATTGACTGCCGTGTCAACTGCGCTTTTCTCACGAAATTATCATTCAATCTCACCTCAAATCTAAAAATCCAAGTTAACCCAAGTTCTCAGCGGAATTGCTGGGGATTGATCAGACGGCTTTTATAAGGATTTTTTATGTTATATTCCAGAAAAATGATACCCCTCACGCTCACGCTCGCACTCGCACTTTCATCGGTAGCTTTTGCCAGTAATTACGATGTAACGCAGCAACAAGTCCAACAAGAACAACAGCAAGTCATTCATCAACTCGTGACGAAAAATCACTTTAATCGCACACAATTAAATGGCTTATTTGAAAGCTTGCATCCCGATCCCAAAGTGATTCATGCGATGACAAAACCATTTGAAAAACAACCATGGACTTACTATCGCCACTTTTTTCTGACGCCAGAACGCATCGATCTGGGTGCGCAATATTTAAAAGATCATCATGCGGTTTTAATGCAAATGCAGCATAAATACGGCATTCCTGCGAGTATTATTACGGCAATTATCGGCGTAGAAACAGAATATGGCACGCACCTCGGTATTTATCCTGTGTTAAGTACGCTGTATACGCTCGGTTTTTATTATCCACCGCGCGAAACTTTTTTCAGAAAAGAGTTCGAGCAATATTTAATTTTAACGCGTGATAATCATTTAAATGCAGAAGCGATCAAAGGTTCTTACGCAGGTGCATTGGGTATTCCGCAATTTATGCCGAGCAGTTATCGTTATTTTGGTGTTTCGTACCGTAGCGGCGATCCTGTTAATTTGTATAAAAAATAATGACGCAATCGCCAGCGTTGCAAATTATTTCCATAAAAATGGCTGGAGACCCAATCAACCGATTGCTTATCAATTACCATCAAAAAATGCGTGGAGAAATAAAAAAACCACCACAAGTCTTGCATTACCACTCGAAGATACTGCGCAATATTGGGCTATCTATAAAAACTTTAATGTGATTATGACTTACAATCACAATATCGTTTATGCGATGGCCGTTTATCAGCTTAGTAAAAAAATCGAAAAGAAATATGACGAAAATAAAAACGCACAAAGCTGAGCATTTTAATAGTTTAGGCAATGTGTGTCGTCGATTATCGCGATGGGATGAAGCGCTTGCTGCTTATCAAAAAAGCGCTTGAAATACAGCCTGATTATGCAATCGCGCATTGTAATATCGGTATTTTTTACACGGCATTAGCTCAAAATGAAAATGCGGTGACGCACCTTAAAAAAGCGATTGAATTAAATCCTGATTTGTTACCTGCGCTCAATCAACTCGGCGATATTTATCTACGAGAAGAAAAATATAGTGAAGCGCGCGATGTATTTTTACAATCGGTTGCAAAAATGCCTGATAATGCGGAGTCAAATCATCGATTGGGCATCGCTTATTTTAAGCTGCGCGATTTCGAGAATGCAAAAGCGCAATTTGAAAAAGTATTAGTTCTGAATTATCAGCATCCCGAAATAAACCAATATCTCGCCAATACCTGGCTTGAATTGCGCGATCACGAAAAAGCCATGCATTATTATTTTTGCCAGCTCGAAAGAAATCCTTATTTTGAAACGTTTTATAACGTCGGTGTTTTATTCATGATGAAAGAACGTTTGCAAGACGCGTTGCAATATTTTAATAAAGCAGCGGAATTAGATCCCAATGATGTGGCTACACAATTAAATATGGGTAATATTTATTTGAAGCAACACAAAATCGATCATGCGATTATTTGTTATTATCAAGCGAATGCGCTAAGGCCGAATGATCTGGAAATACAACATATTTTATCGGCATTAACGCAACAAAAAACGTTGGACACTGCACCACCAGAATATGTCATGCATTTATTCGATCAGTATGCACCCTACTACGAAAAACATTTGTCGGAATGCTTGCATTACGAAGCGCCTGAAAAAATATTACAAACGATCCAATTAGAATATCCGCATTTATCAGAATGCCAATGGAATATTCTTGATTTGGGATGCGGTACTGGTTTATGTGGCGCATTATTCAAGCCGTTTGCTAAAAAATTAATTGGTGTTGATTTATCGGAAAATATGTTGAGCGTTGCACGTGAAAAAAATATTTATGATGAATTGATTTGTGGCGATATCACAGAAGCGCTGACGCGCTTTTGCGATACCAATTTAATCGTTGCTGCGGATGTATTTACTTATATTGGCGACTTATCCCCTACTTTTGCTAATGTTGCGAATGCATTAACAGTCGATGGATTATTTATTTTTACTGTCGAAAAATCGACTGGTGAAGATTATTTTTTACAAACGTCGATTCGCTATGCGCATTCGAAATCATATTTGGATTCTCTGATCGCTCAACATGCTTTTGAAGTGCTGCGATTTGATAATATTCAATTGCGAAAACAGATGAATAAGCCCGTGGGAGGATACTTAGTGCTGTTGAAGAAACAGTGAACCATTGTTGCTGTCATCAATTTGGCATAAACTGTACCTATGGGTAAAAATTGATGCGAGAAGATGGCGATGGACGATCAAGTTTTTAAACTGAGCATTGCACTGATAATCGTTATATTTATCGTGACGATTTTTTATTGTTGGACTTTATTCAGTATCTTGCAGCGTATTCCTAAAGAAAAGCATCAATTTCCAAGCTGGTTTGTGTGGTTGTTTTTGATTCCGTGGGTGGGATTTGTGTTTCAGTGGATTATGTTGCCGTTTGGAATTCCGAATGCGTTACGAAAAATGTTTCCAGCTGATCAAGATGCGATTGCTGCAGCGGATATGTTGTTTAAGCTCGGCCTTGCGCAGATGATTCTGACGTTGTTTGGATTTTTTCTACCGATACATCCGATTAATCAAATCGCTGCGATTTTGGGAATGGCGCTATGGATTGCGTATTGGGTGATGATTGTGCGGTTTAGGAAGAAATATTTGAAATAACAGGTATCGGTTTTCCATGCTCATCGATCGCCACATACGTAAAAACACCTTCAGTGACACACCGACGCGCACCGCTTAATTCATCGCTCGCGAATGTTTCAATGCGGATGGTCATGGATGTGCGCCCTACTTTCAACAATTCTCCGTAACAGCAAATGAAATCGCCGACGTGAACTGGTGCGAGAAATACCATCTTGTCGATAGCAACGGTAGTAACGCGACATTTAGCGCGCTTACGGGCGATACTTAAACCCGCTAAGTCCATGTACGAAATCACCCAGCCACCGAAAATATCGCCGTTGACGTTCGCATCACTAGGCATCGCCAGCGTTCGGATCGCTAGCTCGCCGGAAGGTTCTTTGGTGGTATCGTGCATCGATTGGCTCACTTTTGATTGAGTTTTAAATGATGACCATGGATCTTATGAATCAAATGATCCAACGACCATTTACCTGAACCGTGAAACATCATCAACATCAACAATAATCCCCAGTTGATGTGTTGATCTAAACCGGCCATCCCATTTGGCGTCCACAAAAAGTGATATGAAATCGCACAAATCGCGTTATAGCAAAAGAAAATAAAAATCAAAAAACGACCGCCCAGACCCAATACCAACATGATCGGCAAAATGATTTCTGCTGCAGTTCCTAAAACGGCTGCAACATACGGCGATAAAAGCGGCACTTGATAAACATGTGCAAACAACATTTTTGTCGCTTCCCAAGATTGTATTTTGACAAGCCCTGACGTAAAGAAAATTTGAGCGACCCAAATGCGTGCAATTAAATCACCTAAAGGAATGAGCGCGTCAAAAACTTTAATAAAAGGCCGTATAATCGCGGAAATACTTTTAATCATAAACACACCTTGTCTGGTCAACGGAACAACCCGCATGATAACATATCATTTCTTTTTATTCATGCCGTTACCAACTTAAATCTAGGAGCTAATCAATGGAAACCAAAAAAATTGTCAATGTACTCATGGCCACTGCATTAACTGTGGGTATTGCCTCTGTTTCAACACAAGCGGTTGCAAAGTGCAAAGCGCCCGCAACTGAGAAATGTTACGGTATTGCCAAAAAAGCGAAAAATGAATGTGGCACTGCGAAACATGCGTGCGCAGGTCAAGCGAAAACAAATAATGATCCCAATGATTGGATTATAGTCATGAAAGGTAATTGTGACAGTATCGTAGGTGGCTCGTTGACACCACCGAAAGGCGCTGCCCCAGCGAAGAAGTAAATAAATCCCCCAGTTTGCGCGAAGCGATCCGGGGGATTTAGTAAAACGCCGATGTTGATGCGATTTTTTGCGATAAATTGAGTTAAAAGCGCAGGCGTACTTGTTTGTACGTCATTTTAACGAGATTTATCACAAAAAAGCGCGCAACAGCGGTGTTTCGACCTACAGGGTGATCCACTACCCATTATTATTTGGTGACCGCAGCACCTAGTCCACCACCAGCAGCACCGCCGATGATAGCGCCACCAGTACCGCCAAGCGCAGAACCCACTCCAGCACCCAATCCACCACCTATCGCCCCGCCAGCGGTGCGTCGATCACAACCACCTAAACCCAATGTTATCGCCACGGATAATATCGTTAACAGAATAATTTTTTTCATAAATAGTCCCTTATATTTTATGTTGAACACTGACATGCTAATTTCAAAAGCATATTCTAATTTACAGTAGAAAAAAGAAGATTGACAGCAGTAACTATATTTGACTACTATTCGAAAATTAAATTTGCACGGATGTAGGTTGACAGGCGTCATTCACGGTGGAAACTTTACGCTAACTTTCAACAACAGGGAGTGCATTTTATGAGAAAAACAATAACAGACACACAAGAATATCAATCAGCTTTAACAGAACTGAAAGCGTCAGATGATGTTAGGAACACATTTGATGAAGCGATGAAATATTTGCATCAATCAAATAAACATAACCACAGATATCTGGGGGCCTTTCATTTTCAAGAAACGTATGCAGCAACCTATCCAATTGCAGCAAAAACGCTTATGGCAATTCATTGGTTTCAAGAAATGGCACTCTATTCTAAAGAAAATCATGGATTTTTTGCTAATGATGAGGCTCAATACAACACAACTTCACACTTTTTATTGCATCATCAATCGGGATGCTTAAATAAATTAAAACCTGATCTTTTATTTGTAAATCCACAGACGCATAAAACGCTATGCGAACACATGATTGAACTCGTTCAGCTTTATATCAACAGAGGTTTGTCGTCTCATACAGAATTACTGTTAACATTGAACGCGATGAAAACTTTGCTCTGTGATCTTAAAGTGTTAGAAAATTCAGGTGTGGTAAAAACGTTGAATGAAAAAATGGATACTGTTTTTAATTCATGCGTAGATTTAATACGTAGCTCGCAACAAGGGCTGCAACAACAATCATCATTATGGCAACAGCGAGCGGACAGCAGTAGTTCGAACCCACAACAAAAACAACGTGAACCATTTATGCCCTAAATTGGCACTTCAGAAGCTCCACCCTTACGGGACGAGCTTCCGAAGTAATTGCAAAAACTCATTGTCATCTAAACAGGTCACGCCTATTTGCTTAGCCTTATCGTATTTGCTGCCCGGTGAATCGCCAACAATCACCGCAAATGTTTTTGCAGAAACGCTGCCGGAAACGGTAGCGCCTAACGCCTGCAGTTTTTCTTTAGCCTCATCGCGACTCATCGATGATAATGTACCTGTAATCACAAAAGTCTTATTTTTTAGCGGTAAATCTGCTGATGATGGCGTGTTAATCGGCCAATGAATTCCTGTTGCAATTAATTGCTGAATTAATTTTTGATTGTGTGGTTCGTGAAAAAACGCTGTAATTTGTGCGGCGACGACAGGTCCCACATCTGAAATTTGTTGCAAGCGAATTTCATCGGCATGCATTAATGCATTAATATCGCTAAATTCAGCGGATAAAACACTCGCAGTCGCTTCTCCGACTTCTCGAATACCTAATGCATAAATAAATCGCGCAAACGTCGTCGATTTACTTTTTTCAATCGCCACTAATAAATGATCCGCTGATTTTTCACCCATGCGTGGCAGTGCAATTAATTCCGCGCGATTTAAGTGATATAAATCAGCAACGGTTTTTATTAATTGATTATCCGCTAATAAATCGACGATTTTATCACCTAATCCATCAATATCCATCGCGCGTCGTGACGCAAAATGTTTAATGGATTCGCGTAATTGTGCAGGACAAGTTAATCCGGCGGTGCATCGCAAAACTGCTTCATTGTCAGGCTTAAATACTTCCGATCCACACACGGGACATTTCGTAGGAACTTTTATTTTCTTTTCCCGACCAGTGCGTCTATCAACAATGCTACTTACAATTTCAGGAATCACATCACCCGCGCGTCGAATAATCACAACATCATTTTCACGAATATCTTTTCGAAATAGCTCATCAAAATTGTGTAACGTGGCATTACTCACCATCACGCCACCCACTAAAACAGGCTGTAAACGCGCAACAGGTGTAATTGCGCCTGTGCGTCCGACTTGATATTCAATGCGCTCTACTTGCGTTTCCTTTTCCTCGGCCGGAAATTTATGCGCGACTGCAAACCGCGGTGCACGTGAAACGAAACCCAGTTGTTCTTGCAGCTCCAGTGAATTGACTTTGTAAACGACACCATCAATTTCATACGGCAAATCATGGCGTTTTTTTAATATCTGCGCGTAATATTTTTCACACGCTGCGATGCCCGAGACAGTTTTAATATCGTGTGAAACAGGAAATCCCCACATGCGTAATTGATTTAATACATCGCTGTGATTTTTAAATGATAGATCCCTTGCTATCACGGCTACTCCATACCCATAAAATCGTAAGGGTCTTTGCGCGGTAATTTTTGAATCCAGTTGTCGCAAACTACCTGCTGCTGCATTGCGCGGATTTGCAAATATTTTTTCGCCTTGTTTTTCGGCCATTGCATTCATCGCGATAAATTCTTTTTTGGGCATACATATTTCACCGCGAATTTCGCAGTGAGCAGGATAATCAGTGCCGAATAAATGCAGCGGAATACTTTTAATCGTGCGCACATTTTGCGTGACATCTTCACCAACCCGTCCATCGCCACGCGTTGCTGCTGTTACAAATTCCCCATTTTTATAGGTTAAACTAATCGCAAGGCCATCGAGTTTGGGTTCGCAGACAAAATCAATCGTTGTATGTGTTTTTAATTTTTGTTGAATACGTTCGTCAAAAGCGATTAATTCATCGTGGTTAAATACATTATCGAGCGATAACATGGGAACGGCATGTGTGATTTGCTGAAATGAAGATAATGCGACACTACCGACGCGTTGCGTGGGCGAATCAGGCGTGATTAATTCAGGATGTTCACTTTCCAATTTTTGTAATTCACGAAATAAACGATCATATTCTGCATCGGAAATTTCAGGATCGTCTAAGGCGTAATAGCGGTAATTGTGGTGATTGAGTTTTTTGCGGAGTTGGTCGAGCTTTGTTTTTATCATGAGTTGAGATTACGCAAACATATCTGCCGTGACTTTACTATTTTCAAACGCACGAATTTTTTGGCGATATTGAACCATTCGCACTGAAGTAAATAACGCACGTTGGTCATCCAATACGCGACCACCCAAATCTTCCACTAACTGATCAATCGTTTCAAGCAAGCAATCTAGCGTTGATAATGGCTCATCAACGTCGGATGCAGAAAAGAAAAAAGATAATCCTTTGCAGGAAAACGCGCCCATTTTGGTTAAATCAAATGTGCCGGGTGCAGTTGCGGATGCGCAATGAAATAAAATTTCTCCGCGACCATCTTTGTGTGCATGGCGATTAAAAATACGTTGCTTACCATAACGCATGCCAGAAGATAATAACGCTTGCAATAATTCATATCCTGAAAATACAGATCCTTCTGACGCCATTAAATATAATGCAATCACGCAGTCTGCAGATGATGTTGATTTAGATTCAGATGAAATCGCAGAATCCGTTGGTTTTTTTTCAATGATTTTAATGCCGAGCGCTTCATCGGATTCTCTTTCAGCATTGAGATCGGCAACTACATTATTTTCTGCAGGACGCACTGTAGGTGCTTTTTTTCGATATCGATTCACGGGCACTGCTCGCGTTTTACGCCAATAAACGTAAATGCCGATTGACATTATTGCCAAAAAAATAAGGGTTAAGATTAACATTTTATTTTCCTTTTAGGCCTCAACCATCGCAACCGCTTCCTGCATATCAACAGAGACAATGCGCGAAACACCGGGTTCTTGCATCGTAACACCCATTAAATGATCTGCCACTTCGATCGTCACTTTATTGTGACTGATAATTAAAAATTGCGTCACTGATGACATTTCTTTAATTAATCCGCAATAACGTCCGACGTTTAAATCATCGAGCGGCGCGTCCACTTCATCGAGTACGCAAAATGGTGCAGGATTTAATTGAAACATCGCAAACATTAATGCAATCGCAGTTAGTGTTTTTTCACCACCTGATAACATATGAATCGTTGAATTACGTTTGCCAGGCGGTTGTGCTTTGACAATAATACCCGTTACTAATAAATCATCATCTGTTAAAAGCAATTCTGCTTGTCCACCACCAAAAATACGCGGGAATAATACTTTAAAATGACTATTGACTTGATCAAACGTATCTTTAAATAAATGACGCGTTTCACGATCAATTTTGCGAATGGCATTTTGTAAAATTTCCAAAGCTTCAACCAAGTCAGTCAGTTGGTTGTCCATGTAATTTTTGCGTTCCGATATTTCTTTGAATTCATCAATCGCTGCTAAATTAATCGGACCCAAGCGATCAATTGTCGCTTGCAAGGCATACACTTTTGCTTCCCACTCGGATAAATTCGCGCCCTCTGGCATTTCAGCAAATAAAGTATCTAATTCAAATTGCATTTCAAGAATTTGTTCTTTGACAGTGGTTTGACGCACAGCCATTTCTTGTTGTGCCATACGCAATTGTTGTTGTTCTTCTTGAAGTGTCGACAATAATTTTACCAATCGGTCGCGTGTCGATTCCAATTGTTTTAATTGATGTTGTTCTGATTGCAACTGTGAATCAATTGCACGTAATTCTGCTTCGACAGAAACACGATTATTAAGCGAGATTTGCAGTGTTTCTGCAAATTCAGCTAATGGCGCATGCACATTTTGTAATTGTGTTTGTACCGTTGTGCGACGTTCACTGATTTGCAGTAATTGTTTTTGATTCGCATTTAATGACTGCGTTAAAACGGATAATTGTTTTTCATTAGAAGTTAATCGAATGGTCCATTCGTCCGCTTGTTGTTTTTTCTGTTGAGCTTCATTGCGTGCTGCAGATAATACGGATTCTGCTTCGGTTCTTGCCGTTAATAAAATATCGCGTTGTGCTAATTCAGATGCTTGTGTTTGCGATAATTGCACAATCGCTTCATTCGCTATTTTTAAAGCAGATTCACATTGCGTGATTTGCGTTTCGATTTGTTGAATATCGGATGTTAATCGGTGCTGTTGCTGCGTCAATGCTTCTAAACGCGATTTTTTAGCGCTTAATTGTGTTTGAGCATCTGTTAATTCGGTACTCGCGGTTTGGAAATTTTTATGTTGCTCATCACGTGTGGATTCTAATTGCTCCAACGCAGATTGTGCGGACGCTTGTTTTTCTCGCACTTCAATTAATTTTTCTTTTTCTATCGTAATTAAATTTTCTAATGCTTTTAAATTTTTCTCGCGACTCAAAAAACTTTCTTCAGTGGAATGTGATTTGCTGACACGCAACCAATTCGAACCTATCCAGCAACCGTCACGCGTAATGATCGATTCAAAAGATTGCAGTTGCGATTTGAATTGCAAGGCTTCCGATAAATCTTCTGCGATATAAACATTGTATAGCCAAGTAGGTAATTTATCACAAGGCTGAATGACAGATGTTATAGTTGGGCGATTACTCCCACTCCCACTCCCACTCCCACTCCCACTCCCACTTTCCAATAAAGTGACTTGTCCTTTGGTGAAATCATTAAATGCAGACGACGTTGCGTCAATTGAATCTACACAAATCGCATCGAAATGATCACCCAAAATAGTTTCAACCGCTAATTCCCAGCCGGCGTCCACATGAATGACTTTTCCTAAACGCGCACGATCGGTGAAATCATGTTGCGCTAACCACGGTTTTAAATCGGCTTGATGATCTTGTAGTGTTGCTTGTTGCAACGCGCTTAATGAAGCGTGTTGTGCCTCACATTTTTGTAATGCACCAAGGCGCAGGGAAACCGTGGATTGTGATTCTTGATGCACCGCACGTTGTTGCTGAATCAATTCTGATAATTGCGTTAATGTCGCTTGAATTTCCGCAATATTCGCATTCAGCGATTCTGTTTTTTCTAATAACGGGCACATTTCATCCGACAAATGAGTCAGTGAAACTGACGCCAACTGCGTTTGCATTTGATTGCGACGATCATTTAATTGTTGTTTTTGTGTTTCATAATGACGGCTATTATTTTTTGCGACTTCATATTGCTGATTTGTTTTAGATATTTGTTCTTGAAAACGATCGCAGTCTGTGCGCGTTTGATTCATGCGCTGTTCCGCCTCGTTTAAGCGTTGATTCGCATCATGCATTAAACTTTCAAAATTTCCCGCTTGCGGTTTTAAATTCGCTAATTCTTCGGTGATAATTTCGATTTGTTCAGTTTGCGCCGTTGCTTGCACAGTTAATTCATTGAATAACGATTCAGATTCTGTTAACTCACGTTCCCATTGTTTGACTTGTTCTTGTTTGTGCTGAATTTGTTGTTCTAAACGCGCAATTTCACCACCTAACTCATAAAACTTTTTCTGTATTTCATTTTTAACATCTAAAAATGCTTGTGTTTTCTCGCGTGATTTTTCGATATTGGTTTCGCATGCTAGTTGATCAGCTAATTGTGATTCGCATTGCAGTGTGAGTGCTGAAATTTTTTCTTTTTGCGTGTGGAGTTGATTTTCATAACCAGTCCACTGCAACGCTTTCATTTGTGCATGCACTAAACGCTGTTCTTGTTGCAGCACTTTGTAATTTTCTGCAGCGTTGGCTTGACGCTGTAAATGACGCAATTGTTTCGATAATTCTTCACGCAAATCATTCAAGCGATCAAGATTATCTTGCGTGTGACGAATGCGATTTTCAGTTTCACGACGACGTTCGCGATATTTTGAAATGCCCGCCACTTCTTCAAAATGCGAACGCAACTCTTCGGGTTTCGCTTCGACCAATTGCGAAATCATGCCTTGTTCGATGATGGCATAACTGCGCGGACCCAAGCCCGTTCCTAAAAATAAATCGACTAAATCGCGACGACGTGCAGGCACGCCATTAATGTAATAAGTGGATTGACCATCGCGCACGACTTCGCGGCGAATGGAAATTTCTGAAAAGGCAGCATATTCACCCGTAATTCTGCGATCAGAATTATCAAACGTTAATTCAACCGATGCCTTTCCGACCGGTTTTCTGCCGGAGGTGCCGTTGAAAATAACGTCGTCCATCTTTTGTCCACGTAATTGTTTTGCCGAAGTTTCACCTGTAACCCAGCGAATTGCATCAACAATATTGGATTTACCGCAACCATTCGGACCGACGATCGCGTTCATATGACTTAGCACAGGAATGGACGTTGCATCAACGAATGATTTGAAACCGACTAGTTGGATACGCTTTAATTGCATAATGCTTCAACTTAAATTTAGATATAAATGAGCATATATTACGCTAAAACCTTCTGTTCGCGCACTTCTTTTTGCACAATTGCTAACGATTTTACCCAAGGATGATGGTCTTGAACTGCGCTAGGTAACTGTTGCATCGCCATTTGTGCTTGGCCCGCAGTACGATAATCACCGTACGTTAACATGTACCACGGTTTACCATCCAACTGTGTTTCATAATAATGCGCGGCACCGCCTAAATTATTTTGGGCAATAAAAGCTTTCACATCGCTCAACTTGTTGCTTGCCATTAACTGCATCGTGTAATCGTTTGATTTTTCAGATGCAAGTTTCGCATTGTCGTTTTGTGACGGCGATCCTGCAATGGGTTGTGCATTATTAGCCAGACGAGGATCACCCAGTTTGCTGTTCGCGCCAATTTGGGGTCCTGGTGTTGCGCTCGGCGTAGGTGATGCTGCTGCGGCATTATACGCGGGCAACGCTTTCGTAATCGGCTCAGAGGGAACTGTCGAATTTAATTGATTAATGTCAGCCGGTTCTTGTTGAATGATCGTGCTGGCCGCTTGTGATTTTTGTGTCAATTCTTGCACCGCTTTTTGATGGAAGTCACTCGACGTTTGTCCCGTTTGAATTAACGTCCACGCTTTTTTCGCTAACGGTTGGCCTTGTGCAGCGGCACGTTGGATCCATAATTCAGCGGTTTGCTGATCTTTCACAGTATCAATGCCGTAATAATACATATAACCCAACGCATACTGCGCATCCGCACTGCCATTTTCAGCAGCCGCTTGCACTCTGGTAAGCGAACAGCCATATTTATTGAGATATACATTAGTCGAACAGCCAACAGGGGCACCCGGTGGTTGATATGCGTTCGATGATGGCGAATGCGCGCAACCAGTCATTAATGCAGTTAAAGCAATTGCAGCGGCGCCACGAATAAAAGTTGATTTCAGCATAGTCTATGTCCTTGGCTAAAAATTCCTGAAGTACAACTATTGTGCTTGAAATATCCGATTGATTCAAATAGAAAATATTCGTAACTGTTCACCTTGAAGAAAGGAACGTCCATTTTTGCGCGCTTTTGCGTGAAAAATCTCGAAAAAATGCTCGACGTACGAACCAGTACGCCTGCGCTTTTTTCTTAATTTTTCACGCAAAATCGCATCAAAACTGGACGTTTTTCTGCAACCAACATTTTGATAAATAATTGCAAATAAAAAAAACCCGTGAGGCCAGTCCCCACGGGTTTTTGATCGATATTAGGGAGTTCACAATGTAGAGAGTTTATTTACCTAAGGAACCCAACTCGGATTCCACTTTGATTTTTGACGCACACCTTTTTTCATCATCACATCCTCCTTGTATTGTCGGTTTCTACACGAGGCTTCAAGCGCCCGCTACATTCGGTGGTTTCAACATCCTGTCAGTCCTCTCCGAATGAGCTAGAGCTCAGGATCAACAGTAACATACCTAATTTTTCGAGCAACAAGCACTTCAAATTTTTTTTATTAACTCGTTTTTTTTGTGCATTGTACTTTCATGCAGTTACCATTTCGAAATTCTTTTGTTGTTCAAAAATCAAACAGTTGGTTATTTTTATTGTGTGTAATGACGTCGAGCATCTTGAGATATTTCGCACAAAACGTTGAGAGATCGGAGTTTTTGGATTATTGAATCAACCGCGTAATATCGTTGAACGTCGCATAGAGCATCAGCGACAGTAAAAAAATAATCCCTATGTTGATCAGGAGCACCTGCACGCGCACAGGAATCGGTCGCCGAATGACCGCCTCCACCACAAAAAACAAAAAATGCCCGCCATCGAGCGCCGGAATCGGCATCAGATTCAGAACGCCTAAAACAACGCTAATCAGCGCGATAAATTGCAAATACGTCGTCAAACCCATCAATGACGCCGCACCCGCTGTCTGAAAAATCGAGATCGGTCCGCCCATCGCTTTCGGCGAAATGCGTCCAAGCAACATTTGCTTCATCGCGACTACATTAAAAACCACCCAGCGTGCCGTTTCATGCATAGCAGGCGTAAAAGCGTGATACCACGAATACCGTATTTTCATCGGCGGTGTTTTAGGAAAATGAGGTGTGAAACCCAGACTCGCCAAAAGATCTGGTTTTATAGGGTTAAATTGCCAATGCTGCAAATTAATATCATGCGTCACCGGTATTTTTGACTGTTTTGGCAGCACAATAATCGGTAAATTGCGATCATCACCGATATGCGCGATGAGAAACATAATGACGTGTTGCCAATTATGAACACGGGTATTTCCCATCTGAATAATCTCATCGCCGGATTTAAAATGCGCGTTTGATGCAATACTGTGCGCTTCAACTTTGCTGATCACGGGTTTAATTTCAATAACACCCATCGTAAAAACAATGGCAAATAAAAATATGGCTAAGAGTAAATTCATCATTGGGCCCGCTAGCACCACACACATGCGCGCGAATAGGGATTTACTTTCAAATGCATTCCCTACTGATCCCGCTTCTTCAGCTTCAGAAAATGCATCTTGCATTTTGACATAACCACCGAGCGGCAAAATCCCAATAACATATTCGACACCGCTTTTTGCGCGATGTTTAAAAATCGCTTTACCAAAACCAATTGCAAAGCGATGCACCTTAACGCCAAATGCACGCGCCACGATAAAATGCCCGTATTCATGCACAACGACGACGATAAAAAATGCGAAAATGGCGCCGAGAATAGAAATTAGTAATGACATTAAAACATCCTTGTTATGGAGTTAATTCATCCGTAATGTAATAAACGCAATCGCCGCACTTAGCAATAAAATAATCGCCAGTGGAATTTGATTATACGTGTGCACCATCGACATCAATGCGCTGCTAATCGCACCGCCAAGAATTTGTAAAAATCCAAATACCGCCGCAGTCGTTCCCGCCATTTTTGCAAAAGGCTGCATCGCTCCTGCATACGCGTTTGAAAAAATAAAACTGGATCCGAGAATATAAATAATCACGGGGACCATAATTACCACTGTGTCAACGATGCCCATTAATCCAAAAATCAGCATAATCACACTACCACAAAACATGATAATCAAGCCAATAATGAGCATTTTTCGTAAGCCACATTTTTCGACGAACAATGCATTCAGCACACCGCCCACGATAAAAAATAATCCCGATATTGCACAAATCCATCCGAATTGTATCGGCGTTAATTTCACGACATCCTGCAATAAAAAAGGCAGTGTTGTTAACCACGCTAAAATACCGCCAAACGCGAGCATAACGCAAAACGTGTAACTCATAAAAACAGGATGCGTTAATAAACCCCACACGTTTTTAGCGATACGTTTGATGGTTACTTCATGGGGAATTTTTTTCAAGTTGGTTTCTGTGAAAAAAAAGAGTGTGCCGACTAAACACATTGCCGCATAAATAATTAAAAAAGTAAAACACGCTTGCCAATTAAAATAGTGAAGCAAATATCCGCCAATCAATGGCGCACTCGCTAATAAAAGAACGCGCGAAATACCGAGAAAAGAGCTGATTTTTGCTAATCGATCACCTTCATACACATCACGCAAAACCGATAAAAATATCGCAGCACCCGCTCCGGCTCCTGCGCCTTGTAAAAAACGTCCTGAAATAAGTGTCGATACATTCGGTGAAAATCTGCAAAGCAACGCGCCAAATAAACAAATACCCATCCCCACGATCAACGGTTTTTTTCGGCCATAATGATCTGACAGCGGTCCATAAATTAAATGTGACAGTGAAAAACCAAACATATAAATTGCAAGCGTCAACTGCATCCAATGTTCAGTGGTATTAAAACTATGTCGAATGGTTGGCAATGCCGGTAAATATAAATCAGACGAAATTTGTCCCAGACATGAAATGAAAAATAAAAATATAAAAAACAAGCAAGTATTCAGTATTTTTTTGAGGGGTTCATTTTTGCGCGCTTTTTCACGAAAAATTTTAAAAAATTGCTCGACGTACCAATCAAGTACGCCTGCGCATTTTTTAAAATTTTTCGTGAAAAATCGCATCAAAACTGAACCTTCGCGGTAAGTTAGTGTTCTGATCTCTAAATAATTATAACTTTTTTGATTATTTATTTAAGTGCCGTTAACAATAACACAATCGCCAACGGCACCAACATCATCAATGCATTATCATCAATCCATTTCAATGTTGGCCACTCAGCTGCCACTGTGATTGGTGCAATAATCACTGCAAACCACACAGGAAAATCATATAGTCGCGCACACACGAACCAAATCGCTAACGCCACCAAAATACCTATTACAAGAATGATTTTATGATTGACTGCACGTAATCGCATTTCACCGAGCAGCGGATCGACGATTGCACACGTTGCAACAATGGCAATGGAATAAGCCGCTGACGGTGATACTAATAAAATAATGCCCAGTGATAGCATCGTCCACGCAAACGCAGAAATATGCGTTGCTTCATGAAAACGTTGCGCGAACAAAACCAACTTCATTCGAATACGTAATTTCTCGAATAAAAAAACAAAAAAGATAAACGCGAGAATGCATAAATGCAGGATTTTAGGTTGTGCGAGCAGTTCTAGAAAATAATAATAGACGAATGGGACAATCAAGATGGACACATGAAAAATGCGACGAGCAATGTGTGCGATCGTGCCGCCTTTGGTTTCGTGATTTTCTCCCACTCCCACTCCCACTTCTAGCGCTTCAGCTTCAATAATTGCCTCGAATTCGGATAACTCGTTTCCAATATACTCAACGTATTATTCGCCATGTCGGTCAATCCTAATTTGCGATACGATTTCACCATAATAACCAGTGCAGAAATGACATACGGCGAGCGATCATAATGCACGACGACATCGTTCGCACGATTGGCGGCTGCGACATACGCTTTACGTTCATAATAGAATTTCGCTATACCAACGTCTTTTTCAGCATATAAATTACGAATATATTTCATACGCGCAATCGCATCGGGCACATAAGGACTTTGCGGGAAATCTTCCACCAATTGATTAAATGATAGGTAAGCATTTTTTAAATTCGATAAATCACGCGGTGCTGGATTCACACCCGCTTTGCGTTGCATCCACGAAAAGCCTTGTTTAAAGGCAATAACGCCTTTCATGTAGTATGCATAATCGGAATAATTTCCGCGTGGATATAGCGCTAAATAACGATCTGCTGTTGCTAATGCTTCATCCGCTTGATCGTTTTCGTAATACGCATACACTAAATTAATTAAACCATCTTCTGCGTAAGCACCGAATGGATACAGCGCATTTAACGCTTCTAATTTTTTCACGGCGCGATTGTCGTGCCCTTTTTGCAGGTCTTTTTTCGACTCATGATATAACTGCGATGCAGTATCTTTGCGATAGGCAGCAAAAGAATCGTGGAATGAATTGCTTGAACAAGCTGATAACAAACTCACTAGACAAGCCAACGGTAAAATTTTTCTCATGGGGTTCTCGATGTAATAAAATTAGTGGGCACATTATATAGTTGGCATCCAAGATATGAAAGCGTATTCTACACATCCTATGAAAACAGTCACACTGCATAATCAAATACCAGATACGCTCGCAAATCATCGATTAGACGTTGCGTTATCACAGCTTTTCTCGGATTATTCGCGTAATCAGATTCAGCAATGGATTCGTAATGGATCGGTTCGTCTTGATAATGAAATCATTCAGAAGCCGCGTTATTTAGTTCTTGCGGGTCAAACCGTGACGATTGATGCAGAAATTCAAGAGAATACTACCTGGGAGGCACAAGAAATCCCATTGAACATCGTGTATGAAGATGACGCGATTATGGTTATTAATAAACCGGTCGGACTAGTCGTTCATCCTGGCGCGGGCAATCCCGATCATACGTTGGTAAATGCCCTACTTCATCACGCGCCGCAATTATCTGCAGTGCCGCGCGCAGGTGTCATTCATCGATTAGATAAAGATACATCGGGATTATTAGTCATTGCGAAAACATTGCCGGCGCACACTGCGTTAATTAAGCAAATGCAGGCGCGAGAAATTACGCGTGAATATCGTGCCGTCATTCATGGTTATATGATTTCTGGCGGAACAATTGATTTACCGATGGGGCGTCATGCAACACAGCGCACAAAAATGGCGATAAAAGCGCATGGAAAAGAAGCGATTACGCATTATCGCGTGATTGAACATTTTCGTGAACACACATTATTGTCGATAAAATTAGAAACCGGCCGCACGCATCAAATTCGCGTACATTTCGCACATTATAATTATCCGCTCGTCGGTGATCCGGTTTATGGCAAACGCGGGCAATATCAATATCCGGAATTATCCGAAGCCGCACAAGCAGCATTAAAAAATTTTCATCATCAAGCACTGCATGCTTATAAATTAGGGTTAACACACCCGATCACTAAAAAACAAATGGAATGGAAAGCGCCGATTCCAGAAGATATTGAACAACTTATTTTGGCGTTACGCGAAGATACACAAGGCGACAGCAGTTCCCCATGATCATTCAATCTCACCTAAAATCTGAAAATTTAAGTTATTTAACCATCTCGCGGGGAATTGCTGGCAAGGTGATTATTCCGACGATAATTGTAATTAAAATGTGTATAATGTTTTTTCTGCGACCTCCCGGAGATGAATATTGATGACCGCAATTACTTTGGTCGAAGCCGTCACCCAGGCCATCGCCTTTGAGATGGCACACGACAAAAACGTCATTATTTTCGGCGAAGATATTGCCGTCAATGGCGGTGTTTTTCGTTCAACCGTTGGTTTACTCGAAAAATTTGGACCCGAACGCGTACTCGATACACCGCTCGCAGAAAGCATGATTGCAGGCATGGCAATTGGAATGGCATCGCAAGGATTAAAACCCATCGCGGAATTTCAATTTTCCGGATTTATTTATTCTGCAGTCGATCAAATTCTTTCACACGCTAGCCGATTACGTAATCGCACACGCGGACGATTAAGTTGTCCGATTGTCTATCGCGCACCATATGGTGGTGGTATACACGCACCCGAACATCATTCCGAAAGCATGGAAGCATTATTCGCGCATATTCCAGGCATTCGCGTAGTGATTCCTTCTTCACCTGCAAAAGCGTATGGATTATTATTGGCAGCAATTCGAGATCCCGATCCCGTTATTTTTTACGAACCGAAACGCATTTATCGATTGGTGAAACAAGAAGTACCTGATGATGGTGTCGCATTGCCACTCGATAAATGTTTTATCGTCAAAAAAGGCACCGACGTCACATTAATTTCCTGGGGCGCGATGATGAAAGAAACCATCATCGCTTCCGAACAATTAGAAAATAGCGGTATTTCTGCAGAAATAATCGATTTAGCGACTATCTCACCGATCGACATGGAAACGATTTTAACATCCGTTGAAAAAACAGGTCGCTGTGTGATTGTGAGTGAAGCACCGCGTACGTGTGGCGTGAGCGCCGAAATTGCGGCGCAATTAGCCGAATATGCATTGGATTCTTTACAAGCACCCATTCAACGCGTGAGCGGTTACGACACTGTCATGCCGTACGCACAATTGGAAAAATATTATATGCCGAGTGTTGAGCGGATTTTGAAAGCGGCACAGATTGTTTTGGAGTACACATGAAGATTTTCAAATTACCTGATTTAGGCGAAGGCTTACCCGATGCAATTATTCGCGAATGGTATGTGAACGAAGGCGATGTTGTTAAAAAAGATCAGCCCATTGTCGCAATGGAAACGGCAAAAGCACTCGTCGATGTACCTGCGCCTTTTGATGCAACGATTGAAAAATTATTTGGAAATGTGAATGACACAATCGAAACGGGAAAACCATTAATTGGTTTTGAAGGTACTGGAGAAATCGATGCGAAAAAAGATACCGGAACCGTTGTCGGAAAAATCGAACAATCTGAAAAAGTAATTTCTGAAAAACAATTTTCAACGACCAGCATCACGACACAGTCGAATATAAAAGCCACACCTGCTGTTCGTGCGCTCGCACGTAAATTAAATGTTGATTTATCTCATGTAAAATATGAAGGTGATAGGATTACAGCAAAAGATGTCGAAAATGCCGTGGAAACAAAACCGTCCCCACCAACGAAAAAAGAAATACCAAACGAAGAAGGCTGGGAAAATTTATCCAACATCAAACGCGCGATGGTGATAAGCATGCAGCAATCCCATCACGATATCGTGCCCGTCACTTTGGTCGATGATGTGGATATTCACGCATGGACTGGAAAACAAGATATTACGCTTCGTATTATTCGCGCAATAATTGCAGCATGCATTGCAGAACCTGCATTAAATGCCCATTTTAATGGCAAGAACGCGAGTATGAAAAAATATGCGGAAATTAATTTGGGATTAGCGGTCGATATGCCGCACGGATTATATGTACCCGTCATTAAAGATGTCGCGCATTTATCCGACGATAAAATTCGCGAAACGATTGAGCGATTTAAAAATCAAGCGCAAACAAAATCAATTCCACAAAGTGATTTGCACGGTGCAACGATTGTATTATCCAATTTTGGCGCGATTGCAGGACGTTATGCGAATCCGATTATTTTACCGCCGACCGTTGCGATTATTGGTGTTGGCAGAATGACAAGAGCAGTTGCATTAAATGAAAATAATCAACCTGAGTATCATCGAACAATTCCACTCTCATTATCCGTGGATCATCGTGCAATTACCGGCGGCGAAGCAGCGCGTTTTTTACGTGCGATGATGGATGCATTGACGAAACAACCCCCCCGTTAAGATGCGGAGTAAGGTATTACTAATCATTCTAGTTTTATTGGCTTATACTCAGATTCGTCAGGAGGAGCCAAGTCATCGCGTTTGTTTCTATGATAAGCCTTCACCTGACTAAGCTTATCTGCAATTTCTTTCACAACATCTGCAAGCCCCTCTCTACCAGAAAAAGACTCGCATGATCCCCATAATTCCTGGTCTGCTTCTTGTTTTTTTTGTTGTTCGGTAAAAAACTGTATAGCATCATCGAGACGGGGTTTGATACCAGGCTTCTCAAATTCACTACTCAGTAGTCCAATATTGGTAGCTGTTTGCATAACTTTACCTAGAGAAACCAATGCGATTTCTTCATTCAAAGAAGAAGAAAGAAAGCCACCTCCTTCATGCTGAGTGAGAAAATCAATTAAAAGACGAACCGCCTTTCCCTCATTACTGGGTTTGGAATCATCATCAAAAAAATCACTTCTGCCCATCGCACACCCCATCTCTCATCATAAACCAATTGATACTTATGCATTTATTACCAAAGCCACCAGGATCCGCATTCCAAGCCAACATCAGTCTCAGCACAAAGTATAGTAGATTTATAAAAAATGACAAAAAACCACACCCGCTCGAAAATTTGAGCTTAATGAGAATTTTCTGTATAAAGCAGTTATGACAAATACCTATCATAGCGAACTACTTCATCAACACGCACACACGCACGCACGCAGCATGAAAGTGACAACACCACACGGTGAATTTATCACGCCTTGTTTTATGCCAGTCGGCACACGCGCGTTTGTGAATTTAATGACGCCGGATGATTTAATCAATACACACAGTCAAATTATTTTAGGCGGCAATACCTATCACATGTTGGTCGCACCTGGCATGGAAATTTTGCAAGCCGCTGGCGGCATGCATCAATTTATGGGATGGAACAAACCGATGTTAACGGACAGCGGTGGATTTCAAGTATTTAGTTTGTCGAACACGACGGACATCTGCAAAATTAAAGAAGATGGTGCGCACTTCAAACATCCTGTGACAGGAAAAATAATAAAATTAAATTCACAAACGTCGATTGATGCACAAAAAAGTATTGGCGCTGATATTATTATGGCGTTTGATCAATGCACGCCGGATGCTAGCCCAGAAATCGAAGCGCAAAAAATTATGACGCGCACGCATCGCTGGTTATTAGAATCCAAAGAAATTCACGAGCGCAATCCGAATTCATTTTATGGCTTAAAACAAGCACTTTTTGGCATTATTCAGGGTGGTGTATATCAACATTTACGTGAACAGAGCGCACAATTTATTGTGGATGCCGATTTAGAGGGCATTGCGATCGGCGGAGAATCCATTGGATTTAATATGCCAATGACAGAAGAAATTATTCATTGGATACGTCCACTGCTGCCAGAAAACAAAGTGCGTTACACGATGGGTGTTGGTTTGCATCCGCAAGATTTAATTGATGTGGTGAAATGTGGTGTTGATATTTTTGATTGTGTAGGGCCAACGCGAAATGCGCGACATGGATCGTTGTATCATGGATTCGCAGAACCCGATGACAATCATTGGGTGCGATTTAATGCGCACGGTGAAGACAAAGGACAAATCAGCATTAAAAAAAGTATTTATGCGAAGGATTCCAATCCAATTTTAAAAAATTGCGAATGTCACACTTGCAGAAATCATTCGCGCGCTTACTTACATTATTTATTTAAAATAAAAACGCCGGCGTATCACAATTTGGCATGTATTCATAATATTCATGTGATGCAGCAGACGTGCGATGCGATGCGGGAATGTATCACATCTCCCACGGCGGATCTTTGAAAAAATCAATCGGATTAGTAACGCGAATTCCTGCCTGTTCAAATGGACGAGATAAATTTCCAACGATTTGTACCGTTTGCTGAGGTTTTAATAATTGTTGATAATATTTCAACGACGACGATATTTCGGTGTCACTTAATTTTACTTCGATTAAATCCATGACGACGCCATCAACGACCGTAACAAAATCCACTTCCCTGCCATCACGATCGCGAATGTAATGCAAACTGCAGCGATCACCAAAATAATCTTCTCGAAAATGCAAACGCTTTAGTAAATGTGTCGCGACTAAATTTTCCAATCGCACTGATTTGTCATCCACACAATCCGCATTATCATAAAAATAAACTTTTGCTGGTTTTTGAATCGCGCGTGGGATTTTTTTTGTCAATGGATATATTGAAAATACTAAGTACATCCGCTCCAAAATTTGTAACCAACTTTTTGCAGTTTTCGGTGCAATTTCTAAATCAGTTGCTAAATTCGCAAACGAAATCATGCCGCTCACGCGTTCACGCAATGCATCCGTAAATAACTGCAATAATTGTATTTCGCGTATTTTTTCAAGATCTCGCACATCCTCGCGAAGCACTCGCAAAAATCGCTCTGTGCGCCATCGTTTTGCTTCGCGAATATCAGCATGAATGAACGGTTCAGGAAAACCACCCAATGTCATTAAGCGTTCATAGGTTTGTGTTTGAGAAATTCCCTTGGGATGTTCATCTAATGTTAACGGATGTAAACGCCAATAATGATATCGCCCCATCAATGAGTCCCCACCGCGACGATAGACATCCAATCTCGCGCTCCCCGTCACGAGATATTCTTGATGCTCTGGTTTTGTATCATACACACCTTTTATCCAACGCTTCCATCGTGGATATTTATGCAGCTCGTCAAAAACCACTAATTGTTCGTCTTGAGACCATTGATGCTTCAAAATAATTTTTCGGTCCGCATCTAGATCTAGATTTAAATACTGACTTTTTTCATAGTGGTGACAGATGCTTTTGCTTAATCGAGTCTTACCCACTTGACGTGGACCCCCGATAAAAACCATCTTCTTTTCGAGATCTTTTAGAACAAATGGTTCGATATATCGCTTCATGATCCAACCTCAAACAAAATGAGTTCGGCAGAAATGACCTTAAGTCATATTCCGCCGTGGCTATTTGGTATTATAGGTCATTTCTGCCGAATTAGTAAGCGTTAAATGCAATGAGATCTAATCCCTGTGGCTGACGTCGATTAACCATGCTCCGGCGCAATCATATAAATCCCCGGCGCATTACGTAGATAGCCTTTGTAATCCATACCATATCCAAAGACATAATGATTATCGACTTGCAAACCTGAAAAATCCGCATGCGGCAAACCGTTTGGTAAACGCGCATTATTTTTATCGACTAACACTGCAGTCAATACTTCACATGCACCCTGCTCGCGACAATAATTCACAATTTCATTTAGGGTAATTCCACCATCTAAAATATCATCAACAATTAACACCGTGCGATTTTTTAAGGACGCTTGCGGCGTCACTTTCCACACCAATTCTTGCCCTACTGTTTTGCGTTGATAACGCGTCGCGTGAATATAATCTACTTCCAACGGAAAATCTAAACGCGGTAATAAATTGCCAAGCGGCACAATACCACCGACAACCACGCACAAAAATATGGGGTTTTCCTGCGATAAACGATCATGGATTTCGACAGCCATTTTATCCAATGCTGCATCGACTTCTGCTTTCGAAAAAATACAGGTGGATTTTGCGAGCACTTCGCGAATGTGGCTCGGTAAAATTACTGGTTGCACATCAGACTCCACTTCCAGATTGCATGGCTTCTCGATCGTCGTCATGGGGTAGTAGCACCGTCGTAGTTGGAAAGGCACATTCTGCCCCATGCGACGCAATAATTGCAATAGCTTTTAAGAACACATCTTGCTGAACTTGGCGATATTTTGTGGAATCCGTGGTTTTCGTATACGCATACATATTGATATTTAATGATGACGCTGCGAACTCCACAAAATGCACCATGATACTTTGCATCGGATCGATCCCGGGATGCTGACGCAGCATTTCATCGATCGCTTTCGTAATCGGCACAATGGTATTCACATCATCATAGCGCACGCCAATCGTCGTATTAATGCGTCGATGACTCATCCGCTGCGGATTTTCAATAATAATCGCTGAAAAAATACCGTTCGGCACATACATCGGACATTTATTCATCGTGCGGATACGCGTTAAACGCCAGCCAATATGCTCAACAGTGCCTTCAATATTGCGATCTGGCGAGCGAATCCAATCGCCGACTGAAAATGGACGATCCCAAAAAATCATCATGCCGCCGAGAAAATTTGATAACGTATCTTTTGCTGCAAAACCCACTGCGATCGCACTGACGCCACCAAACGCTAATAAACTTGCGATCTTAAAACCCAGCATTGGCAACACAGTCAAGAGCACCAAAACACTTAAAACAATACGCGAAAGCTGTGTCAGCGCGCGCAACGTCGTTTTATCACGCACAGGTATTCGCCCTGATTTAGGCGCAATTTCCTGTTCCACCAGCCTAATGAATTTCAACATTGACCAATAAAACGCGCCGATAAAACACAAGCTGCGAATCGTATTCACTGCACTAATATGAGAAAGATCGATATCAAAGCGGCGCATGACGATGGGAATAATGAAACTCAGCGTCAACAACCAGAAAAAAGTCATCCATGGAATATGGATAGATTTTATGAAAGATGACAACCAAATATGTTTACCATTATCGAATTTCGACAATAAAAAACGATAAAAAATGCGAGAAAGCCAATGGTAAACGATCATCGCGAGCAAAATGATCGCGATCTTAACCATCCACCAGTGGAGGTTGATAAAATGAATTAAGTCTTGAATGAATATATGCATGACTCAATTTTATCGTGTATTAGGCTAAAAAGCGACTGTAGTGATTCAATCTCCGTGCAAAATCCTCATTTTTCAGCGGTAAAACACCATCTAAAACGTCGACAGTACCCTCTCGCGAATTGCAAACCAACAAAACATCACAACCGGATTCGAGTGCTCGATTAGCACGATCCGAATAACTCCCCATCTCTGCCATGGCTTGCATAGACAAATCATCGCACATCACCAATCCATTGAAATGCAATTGTTTTCGCAGTATTTCTTCAATCCAAAAACGCGAAAAACAAACGGGATTGGGATCAACGTTTTCATACACGACATGCGCCAACATAATCGCATCGAGTTTTTTGGATAGTGAAACAAAAGGCTGTAAATCATGTTGCGAAATGGTTTCGAAAGATCTTTCATCCACCGGCAAATGAAAGTGCGAATCGAGTGTCACCCATCCATGCCCTGGAAAATGTTTTCCAGTCACGGGCATTTTTAATTGATGGAACTGATCAATCATAAATGTGCTGAGTTCAATCACAATTTTTTGATTATCCCCAAAACTGCGATGACCGATCACTTGATTGCGATCATAATTAATATCGAGCACAGGCACTAAACTGCTATAAACACCAGTGTTTCGCAACTCTTGCACCATCGTATTTAACAGTGCCGAAAATTCACGTTCGGTTTTTAGCTTCGCAGAATAATAAGTCGAACCCCAATGTTCCATCGACGGAAGCTCAGTAAATCCAGTGCGAAAACGCTGTACACGTCCACCTTCTTGATCAACCGTAATGATTAAATCTTTCGACACTGATTTGATTTGCTGCGTTAATGCTGTCAATTGTGCTTTAGCTTCATAATTACGCGAAAATAAAATCACGCCGGAAATAAATGGATGCGCTAATATTTCTTTATCTTCAGCAGTGAGTGTTAAACCAGCGACGTCGGTCCAGAGAAATCCATTTGATTGCTTCATTTAAAATTATTCCTTTTTCTTGAATGGCAGATGGCTGACATTTCCTTTTTTTCCAGAGGAATCATCTGATGTTTGAATTCGCGCAGAACCTTCTTTAATAACTTCATCAATACGTAAAATAGTATGTAACGGAATATACGAACGTTTAACGCCTTTAAATTCTGCACGTAGTTTTTCATCGGTTGGATCAATCACTAAACCAGAAGTCGATTCTTGAAAAAGTAATTCTTCGATTTCAATAAAACCCATTAAACTTTCTTCAGTCAGATATCTCGCATACACTTCATATAATTTTTCGTTCTGCGCGAAGATAACGCGGTAAATAGGTTGGAATTCTGGTTCTGACGACATGATATACCTCTCAGCGTTCTTCAATCTCTCTCAAGAATTCAATTTCCGGCTTAGTTGATTCTCGATGTAATGCCTTATTTCGCTGCGGAAACCGGCCAAATCGCTGAATAATGGAATAATGGTGGTTCGCAAATTTCAAAAAGCTGTCAAAGATAACACGGGTTTCTGAAAATGCCAAATCGACAAGTGTACGATACGCACGAACTGACTTTTCTTGATTCGTAATTTTTTCCGAATGCAACAATGGAAAATAATAAAATACACGTTCAATAAGACTCAACGCATGATCTGATTCAGTGCGCATCCCGCTCAAACAAATTTGTAAGGCTCTTTCATCTTGCGCAAATGCTTGTGCTGTCCCGCGAAAAATATGCCGTGAAAATTGATCCAAAGTAATAATCAACGCCAACTGTCCACGCGGTGATTTCTCCCAATCACCCAATTGAGACGCAATCGCCGCATCAACCTGCGCACTAAAACGATCTTTTATTTCGCGATCCGTCTCTTCATCTTCACCAAACCAAATCTTGGCACGATGCTCCGTCGGCACAATGGTCTGCTCGACGCGACCGAACCAAAACTTAAGAACATCATCATGTAATTCAATAGGTTGTGTCATGATCTTCATCTCACCATTACATCTACTACAGGGAGTTATAGCTGCTAAATCGGGTTTTTTCAAATATCGAAAGGCATAAACAATGGGTTAAAAAAGTAGGTGGTAAAAAAGCAAGATAGCGATTTTTTTACTATAGTTACCTTGTCCATCTTAACAATTACAACATAGGGGTGGTTATGAGGAGAGAAAACAAGGATGCCGATATACTTGTTAAACTCAGAGACGATATAAATCGTGCTAGAGAACCTGGCGACAGGCTGCCTTTTTTAGATCCTGATCCACACCAGTCTGCAGGACCCAGTTTACAGAGTGAATTTGCTAAGCTACGTAATAAAACCTTTGATGAATCAAAAATTCCCGACACTTTGGCCCATGTTTTTTATGAACTGATCGTTGGAACTCCCAAAGAACAACAAACAAGACAAGGCAAATTGTTAGAGACCATTTATGATTTAAATACGGACACAGTTAGAGAAGTTTATGAACGAATACCAGTCCCCCCAATAAAGATCATCGATCAGATAACGCAGGCGTACCCCACCAATAAGGTTTTTGAAAAAGATATGGTTTCAGACTTATGTTTTATTTTAGAAACAATAAAGCGTATTTTGGAAGACAGATATGCATCAACCTATTTCGAGCAAAATTGTCCTGGCCTTGAACGTAAAACACGCAGCGAACTTTTTGAAATAGCAGTTGATATTGAGAAAACATTAGATGTCATAAAAGATAGGGAATATAGCATAAGTAGTAATAACGTTGAAATTTTTCCTCCTGATCAAGAAACAATACGCCGCATAACCGAAGCCAAAAAAATCATGGTTCCCATTAAAAATGAATTTACAGGGAGAGCTATGAATCTTTTGCGCAACCCAATATTATTTGTGATGGCTAAAGTGTCATTGTGGAAAGAACCAACTCCGGACAAATTGGTTTCCCCTGCAAGCAAAGCAGAGGTCAGGCATGATGCAGCAAGTAATTTAGCCAACGAAGCCCGCAAAAAAGCAGGAGCGCTCCCCGGTGATGACACCGCCAATGTAGTCGATGCACAACAAAAAGCAGACGGACCAAAACTTGGTCACTAAATATTTCTAAGCGTTTTTCGCCCTAAATGATGTGATCCTGATATCATTTCTTCAACCTTCTTATTTTTAATTGAAATGAGTTCTGAAAAATTGCTCGCAAGTGTCATCAATGAAGGTGCAGTATCCCTCGCACGCCCAGCTATCATGTAATCAAATCCAAGGCCATTGCAGGTATCAGAATAAAAATGGTTGATCTGATCAGGAACTGGATTATTTGATTTAACAAGATTATTCAAACTACACAAAAATATCTGCGCATCATTGGGTGGCAAAAAACGTTGCACAAAACCGATCACTTGGCGAATAAACAAATCTCGTTGATCCTGACTCCAAGCATTATATTGCGCGTCATACAACTGCATTGCTTTTAACAAATGCTGCGGATTAAAAATCTTTTCATTCAACGCACACTGCTTGAATTGCTCTCTAAAACGATTGAGCGCTTCATCAAGGGTTAATTCCCAGTCAGATTTTAATTGAGCGCCATTTTTCTCAGCAAGAGATGCGCCATTTTTTTCAAGCGCATTGCTAACCGCTGTTGGTGAAGCTTTATCAATCGCAACAATGATTGGAAAAAAATCAAAAATATTTTCTATTTGCGCTTGTTCTTTGACGTGTGCCGTCACGCCATTTGGGAAAATGGTTTGAAGTTGTTTAGCTGTGATTTTCTTAGCACTGATATCACTTTCAAAATAAGACAGAATGATTTCGCACATGCCTTGATAACCTGCATTTACAGCAGTATCGCCAACACATGCAGCTGCTTCTAATAATGTCATATTCTCAAAAGTCCTTCCCGAATAATCAGATACAGGCTGTGTTGCCGTTGCTGTTAAAACGGTTCTAAGCAGTGCGGGGTTACTATTTTTCAATGCATCGAGTTTTTTCCGTGCTGCTTCTCTTTGGCCATTGACAATGTCTTGAATTATAGGATTAACAGCATCACAATTCACACGAATGTTTTTTGATCGAGAAAAAAAACCGGCGAATCTTGAAAATATATTCTCATCGTTTTTTTGTGATTGTGGACTCACTTCTTCACGCTCCAATCGCAGCCGCTCTAAAATAGATTCATCTGAAATTTTTGCACGTCCAAAAAAATATTGCACTTGCCCACCAGCAATGATTTCTTTTCTTATCTTTTTTCGCAAGAGTGCGCGACCGGCAGTAGTGCTGGCTAATACCTGAATAGCGGATTTGCCTTGATACTTGCCCTCTGTGGCCAGATCATTTAACTGATTGTCGGCATTTTGTAACAACGCGATAAAGCGCTGCCCTGTGGTAGCATATAATTTATTTTTGATGACAATATCGGCGAATTTATCAAGGTCAAAATACACTTCTTTCGATACCAGTGGATTATTCGATATCTTGCGCAACGCTAACTCAAACGCAACATCTACCGGGCGCACAACCTCAATTTTCTGACGACAACAAGGACAAGTCTTTGGGCTGTTTTCAGTATTCAACCACTTTTCAAGCGCATTTCGTTCAAACCGATGACCACAAGCAGCTTGCACCGGATCAAAGAAGACTGCTCCAGTGATTGGACATTGGAAATCACGCAACCTATCTGCTTGCTCTTTCTCAGTCATGCGCTCGCCTCTCATCGTATACTTCAAAGAGATCTCATTAGCAATTATAGACAAAAAAATACCGAATGCCCTAACCTTGTGATCGTAAGGAATCCATCAGCGCAATCATTTCTAACGCCGCATCCGCCGCATCACGTCCTTTATGGCCATGCAGACCACCTACGCGATCCAACGCCTGCTCGTCATTGTCAGTCGTTAATACACCAAAAATAATTGGAATATCATATTGCAACATGACTTGTTGGCAACCGCGACTGACTTGATCACATACATAATCATAATGCGAAGTTTCGCCGCGAATCACAGCGCCCAAGCAAATAATGGCGTGATAGATATTTTTTTTCGCGCATTGTTGCGCAATCAGCGGAATTTCAACCGCACCTGGCACATCAACAATCGTCAGCTGATCATGTGAGATACCACATTCTTCTAATCGCATCAAAGCACCCCATTTTAATTTTTGCGTAATTTCAGGATTAAAAAAACTGGTAATCACGGCAATTTTTATTTTTTTGTTATTCATAAATTTAATAGATGTCCTAATTTTTGTTGTTTGGTTTTTAAATAGAAATTATTTTCAGCGTTGGATGAAATAATGATTGGCACTCGCTCAACAATTTCAATACCTAACTTTTGCAATGCGACAATTTTTTGCGGATTATTGGTCATTAATCGTATGTGATGCACGCCTAAATTTTTTATTATTTGCGCCGCAATAAAATATTCGCGCTGATCCGCCTCAAAACCCAAGCGATGATTTGCCTCCACAGTATCCAATCCTTCATCTTGCAAAGCGTATGATTTTATTTTATTCGACAAACCAATTCCACGACCTTCTTGCGGTAAATATAATAAAATACCGCCCTCTTTTGAAATATTATCCATTGCCAGGTGTAATTGTTCACCGCAATCACAACGCATGGAATGCAATACATCACCACTCAAACACTGTGAATGCAGTCGAACCAAAGGCACCGATTGTTTTTCAATATCACCCGATGTAATTGCAATCCATTCATGTGAATCAACTTCAGTTTTATAAGTATATATCTTCATTTTTCCATAATGCGTCGGTAAATCAGCGCTCGCCATTTTTTCTATCATTGTTTCAGTTTGTAATCGATAATCAACAATATCCTGAATTGAAATCATCGTGATTTGGTGCTCACACGCAACCATTTTTAGATCGTTTTCGCGCGCCATCGTGCCATCACTATTCATGATTTCACAAATCACTGCAGCGGGATTTAATCCAGCTATTTTCATTAAATCGGTGCTCGCTTCAGTGTGCCCTTTTCTTTTTAATACACCACCGTTCACTGCTTTTAGCGGAAAAATATGTCCAGGTTTTACAATATCATTTGCTGTGGATTGCGGATTCACAGCAACCCGAACAGTCAGCGCGCGATCATGCGCAGAAATCCCCGTTGTCATTCCTTTTATCGCACCAATTGAAACACCAAATCCTGTTTGAAACGACGATTGATTATTCTGTACCATCATAGGAATATCCAATCGCTTAAAATAATCGTCACTCATCGGCATACAAATCAAACCACACCCACGATGCGCCATAAAATTAATTGCCTCCGGCGTAATCTTTTCAGCGGACATCACAAAATCACCTTCATTTTCACGGTTTTTATCATCGGTGATGATAACCATTTTTCCCTGCTGAATATCTTCAATGGCACGTGCAATATTATTTTGAATCATGAACACCTCGATAATGACCCAAGTTTTTTTGAACTAACTTAGCTAAATAATCATATTCGACATTCACGTAGTCACTCGCTTTTAATTTGTGTAAATTCGTACGCTCTAATGTATGCGGAATTAACATGGCGGAGAAATTATTTTGATTTACTGTGTTGATAGTTAAACTCACACCATTAATGCACACAGAGCCTTTCGCGGTGAGATATAAGCGACATTCTTCGGGAATTTCAGAAAACTCGCACAATACAAAGTCATTCTGTCTTTCAAATTGATTTATTTTCAAAATTCCATCAGCATGACCAGTGACAATATGTCCACTCAATCGATCCGATAAAAGCATCGCGCGCTCTAAATTAATTAAATCGCCAACACGATAATTTTTGGCCTTCGTTAAATGTAATGTTTCAGGCGAAAGATCACATTCACAATGATTTCCATTTGCATGAACCACTGTTAAACAAACACCATCGACGCAAATGCTTTCTCCTAATGTAAGATCAGAAAAATCACTTGAAATAGATAATCGAATTGAATTAGGAAGATGTGAAATATTAGTGATAACACCACAATGATCGACAATACCAGTAAACATAGATCGCCCCTTTTTTTAATTTCAGGGCGCGAGAATGTCACGATATTTAACGCACGAAATGCGTACAGATACCGTGATTACCTTCTTTCATCCGGACTCTCAAGAACTGAATTAAAGTTCTTACCGTCGGCTCTGGAGTCACACCAGATCTGCTTTTAATGATTGAAATCATCAATCGCTCGCGGGCTCTCAATCAAAATTGATTACCGCCGGTGGGGAATCACACCCCGCCCTGAAGGTTTTTATTGGAGTTAATTCTACCGTGAAATGAGGTGCTGTCAATAATATAAACCGTATCATCACCAAATGTACTTTTACAAACACTGTCGGATGTATTCAGCAATCGATCAATATCAATATTTGCAGACAACGCACTTTCGCCTAATTGTTTCGACGACACATATAAAATCACGCGATTACATAATTGCTGCAATAGCAGTGAATTAAAACACGTTGCGCCCGCCTCTACCCACAACTGATGCACACCATCAAAACCAATTTTTTCCATACATTTTTTTAAATCCAATGTCGAATTATTTTTTGAAATCAAAATACATCGTGCGCCATTTTTTTCCAACGCTGAAATTGCAACGGAATCTGCTGTTTCTGCATGAAAAACTGTGATCGATTTTGCCGTCTGAAATAATTGTGCTGTTAATGGTAATCGACACTGTGAATCGAGAATATAAATATTTTTTGGTGTTACTGTTTGATCGATACGCGCATTTAATTGTGGATCATCGTGAATAATTGTCTCAGTAGTTGTGAGTATCGCGTCAGAATGCAAACGATAGTGATGCGTCAACTCATCACATTCAGGTCCGGAAATTTTAACAGGCTTTTTATTTTCTAAAGCAATCTTATAATCAGCACTCATCGCTAATTTCGCGGTAACAAAAGGCATTTTAGTGAGCGTCCAATATGCATACGCTTCGTAAAAATGGTTTATCTCCTGCGATTCAATTTGCTCACAAGCAATTCCCGCATGAATTAATTCCGCCTGACCTTTTCCAGCAACAATAGGATTCGGATCTTTAAATCCAAAATACACTTGTTTAATACCCGATTTTTTAATCAGCACTGTGCACGGAGGCGTCCGTCCATAATGACAACACGGTTCTAATGACACGTACAACGTTGCGTCCACTAAATCCGTTTCAGTTAATTTATTTATCGCATCCACTTCTGCATGCGGATATCCGCATCCAAAATGAAATCCTTCAGCGATAATTTTATCATTTTTGACAACCACACAACCGACCGCAGGATTAGGCGCGCAAAATCCTAAACGCGTTGATGCTAATTCTATGCAGCGTAATAAAAATTGCTGATGATTTTTCATTACTGTTAGGGGAAGATGGCGCACCTCGCGCCAACGTCCGTTTTTGTTTCCAAATGTTTTAATCTTTGAACTTATAATCCGCGGTTACTTTTATCGTGTTCACTGGATTATTGATTGTGTATCCAACTGCATATCCATTATATGGCATTGTTACTCCAGCAAAATAATTTCTTCCAAAATCATAGTGATCGTACACCACACCGAAGACATAGTTTTTGTGCGCAAAATCAATACCAGCACCTGCATCCAATCCAAATAAATTTTGTCTTTGACTGAAAGAACCAGGAGTAACAGGAGTCAAGTTATCAAGTTGATTGGTTTGCAATGTGCTGGTTTCTCTGCCAAAACCAACACCGAGCTTAACAAAGAATAAATAGCACTGGTAGGCGTAACCAATTCGCGGCGTAAACGAATATATCCAATTTAGTGACGTGTTGTATGTTGTCATCGTACCACTCAGACCTTCAAATGGATTTGTAGTGGTGGTTGAAAGACCGAGGCCATCTAATCCAGTTTCAGCACCTACAACGAGATGGTTAAACTGCCAATTTTGACCAACTTGAAAGCCACCCACGACACCACCAAAACTTTGGTTAAACCATCCATCATTGCTTGGCGCAAAACTATTGCCGGCGCCCCATGAAAAATTATAGGTAGTTTTAGTCCATGCACCCCCCAAATTACCACCCACATAAAAGCCACTCCATGAATAAGGTGGGAAGGTTTCATGTGCAAAAGCGCTAGTGGTTGCGAGCGATGAAACGATAGCAGCAGAAATCATTAGTTTTTTGATACTCATATCAATCCCTTTTGAGTTATTTGAATCTACATTTATTCATATTTATCACGTAGTTTCAACTGGATTTCAACTTGAACATTTGCTCTTCGTGTTGTATAAGAACAGTCAAATGTTAAAATTCCTAACCATTGGCAAAAAAGTATTTGCGAGCAATTTAATTCAAGCACCGTTGGCGGGCGTGAGCTGCGCACCCTTTCGCGAATTGGTGTGGCAATTTGGCGACGTTGCTTATTGTTGCACGGAAATGTTATCTGCACTACATATTGCCAACGGCACCGATCGCAGTCCGCGCTATCAAGCAAGATCGCCGCATGAAAATAATTTATGCTGGCAATTATCGGGTAACAAACCAGATATACTTGCGCGCGCCAGTGAGTACGCTATTCAAAATCGCGCAGATATTCTCGATTTAAATTGCGGCTGTCCTCAACCCAAAATTAGAAAAAAAGGATGCGGCAGCCAATTATTAACGGATGAAAAAAAATTATCACAACTCATCAAAGCTATGAAACAGGATGACAAAACGCCCGTCACTGTAAAGATGCGCATCGATGCTGGCAAAGGTGAATTTTGCGAAATAAGCGTCGCAAAAATGCTCGAAGAAGCAGGTGCAGATGCGATTATTGTACACGGCCGACATTGGACACACGATTACGATATTCCCTGTCAGTTAGATGCCATTGCAAAAATCGTGTCGAGCGTTTCCATTCCTGTAATTGGTAATGGTGATATTTCCGATGCGAAACAATTAACGAATTTTTTCACGACAACACATTGCGCTGGTTTCATGATTGGAAGAGCAAGCGTCGGACAACCGTGGATATTTCAAAAAATCAGATGTGACATTGAAAGCAAATTATTTTCAACACCTTCAAAAAACCAAACAGGACAATTATTTTTAAAACACATTCGTGGATTAATCGAGTTCGACGGTGAACGCAACGCAATTTTCCAATCACGGAAATTAGGAAAATATTATGCGCGCACCATCGACAATAAAAATGAGTTTTTAATAAAATTATATGACACTGATTCTTTGTCGATGCTTGAAAAAAATGTGTACGAATATTTCAAATGACATCGAATTGATTGATAAATGACAAATTTTAGTTAAGCGATGATATCTTCATCTCCAAATGAAAGTTTAACAGGATTGTTTCTGATTCATTTAAATAACTCTGACTTCCGCCATTTTCTGGCGCGAGTTTGTGCTGTGAAAAATAATCCTGAATGTGACGAAGGATAGTTTCTATGCTTCATTTTTAGCGATCGCATTCATTACAATTTTTGTTATTTGTGCAATAATTTTTCCTGATGTATGTGAATTTTTTTCATTTTTTCTAACATATACCACAAGCACAACAGGTGATGCGTGTGGACGCCAAACAACACCAATATCTCCGATGGAACCGTAACCACCCGTCCCTGTTTTATCAGCAACGATTGAATTGCGCGGTACACCTGCACGAATGCGACTCTTACCTGTTTTGCAGTTTTTTAACCATTCTTGTAAATAATGACGTTGCAAATTATCTAATACATTACCCAACATCAGTTTTTGCACAGAATCAACCATTGCCAATGGAGTTGTTGTATCACGCTTATCCTGCGGAATAGCCGAATTTAGCGCTGGCTCCCAGCGTACCAATAAAAATTTTTCATCACCGATAGAACGTGCAAATTGTGTTACCTTGCTGGGTCCACCCAGTAATTTCATTAGCAAATTTGCAGCAGTATTATCACTAAAACTAACTGCTGCATCACAAAGATCAGCGACCGTCATGCCATTTTTGATGTGTCTGCTAGTGATCGGCGCATATCCTGATTTTTTGACATCATTTTCTGTAAAAAAAATCTTTTTTTGTAATAGGCGTGAATCAGTTTCACTTCTTTTCAGAATGGCAGATATTGTCATTAATTTAGAAGTACTATCCATCGGAAAGCGTTTGTTCGGATTGAAATTAAAATAAATATTATTGTAAGTATCGATAGCAGATAGTCCAATATCAACATGATTAATTACTTCTAGTTGATCTAGTTTTTGTGAAACATGGTTCATAATTGCGTTAAGCTTATCTTCACCAGCAAACGCGTTAGAAAATAGGCATAAAAGTGAAATAAATATAAATAATTTTTTTATTAATTTATCACGCATAACAAATTACCTATACATATAAATTCATTTTGTATTTTAAATCAGTTCAATTTGATATCCATTCGGATCCTTAATAAACGCAATGACCTTTGTGCCACTTTTTACAGGACCTGGTTTATTTTGCAAAAAATCTTTCACTTGTCAATGAAAATGATTTTTCAATCGCATCCTTTTTTAAACAAAAGAAAAAAACAAAACACGAAACAAATAGCATCACAAAATAGGTTATATTTAACGTAACAATATTATGCAAATTCAACTCATGCGCATACACTCCGACAACCACAGCAGCTAAGACATTAAACATACCCGCCAATAAACCACCCGCTATACCAGAAAATTTTGTATACGAAGATAGTGATTTAGTAGCAATGTTAGCAAAAATTAACCCATCGCACATAAAAATAATGAAAATAGGCAAAGTCACCAAGTAAATATTCATTGAGTGATTGTGTTATTAATAATAATGGTGAGCTTGGTGGTTATAGTGGTGGAATATCTCGAAAACAGTGGTTGATTGAGAATGATCATCTGGTTGATTGCTTCAGCACCCTCAAAAGCCAATGTTTGCTCTAATGGATCATTACTCATTTTTATTTCCTCCTTTTTTATTTAAAGCCTCGACGATTAAAGTCAAACCATCAACACGCACTATTTTTGCCAATTGTTTATCCTGTAATAAATCATTTGATTTTACTTTCCATCGCTCTCCATTGACTATCACCCAAAAGCGATCGCCGTCTTTTTCAATTATCCCACGCTTTCCAATCAATGTTTGTGTGCCACTGACAACCGGTTTATGTCGTGAACGCAGCAGTAATTGCATTAATCCAATCAAAAATAAACCCAAGAGCTATCCTATTCTTCCACATATAATGCACCCTATTCTTCTGCCATCTAGGTTTTTCTATTTCATCTTATTTTGCAGCGTCGCCAAAAATTCCATCGGCAATGGAAAAACAATCGTTGATGTTTTGTCACCTGCGATATCAATTAAAGTCTGTAAATAACGCAGTTGAATCGCAGCGGGCTGTTGCGATAATACGCCAGCGGCTTCTTGTAACTTTTGAGCGGCCTGAAATTCACCTTCAGCATTAATAATTTTCGCACGACGTTCGCGTTCCGCTTCTGCTTGCGCTGCAATGGCGCGCACCATCGTTTCGTTTAAATCGACATGTTTCATTTCAACATTCGATACTTTAATTCCCCAATTATCCGTTGCTGCGTCCAAAATAGTTTGTAAATCTTTATTTAATTTTTCACGCTCTGCCAATAAATCATCGAGCTCATGTTGACCTAGCACAGAACGCAATGTGGTTTGCGCTAACTGACTGGTTGCTTCAAAATAATCTTCAATTTGAATAATTGCTTTTTCAGGATCCACCACACGAAAATAAACGACTGCATTCACGCGCACAGAAACGTTATCGCGCGTGATAACATCTTGGCTGGGTACATCCATCACAACGGTTCGCAATTGTACGCGCACCATTTGCTGAAAAATAGGGATAATAATAATTAATCCAGGTCCTTTCACTTTCCAAAAACGGCCCAACATAAATACAACACCACGTTCATATTCTTTTAAAATATTGATTGCAGCGAATAATAAAATTGCGACAAAAGCGATGACGATATAAATTGCGATATCCATTTTTTTCTCCACTCATTATTGATTATTTAAAGATTCGACGATTAATGTCAAATCGTCAACATATTTTTATGGTTTAATCCTTAACACTATCTCATTTAGCGTAGAATTATCAGTTGTTCTATTCGCAACAAAATTAGACGACACACCAAAGAAGGTGCCGTTGAGACCTAATTTACATGCGGATTGCGACGTGGCAATTAACCTGTCTATTGTGAATTGAACACACTTAACCGTAGAATTTAAAAAGAAATCTGAGGGATACTTTTGACATTCTCGCCTAATAGAAGATTCCGTCATGCTTAATACAATTTCAATAAAGCTTTGCAATTCGCTACAACGCCCTTGCATTAAATTCGACTCTGATATTTTGTCACTGTCATTAAAAAACTGCATCGTTCTGTTTACCAATGCCAGATTACCTGTTGCAGCACCTGAATAGCCGAGATTAGTATTAGATTGCTCCATCATTTTTTTCGTTATAAGACAAGCGGCTGCAGCTGTTAGCATCACCAAAAATGTTATCCCCAGACCGTATTTTATATTGCGGTGGTTGTTTTCGACATTGCTTCGACGAGACACTATTCCATTCCCATTAGTCAATTCGTGGTCCAGTTGATCATCATGTTCATTACGCATTTTATTCCCCTATTGTTTTTTAATAGGTGCGTAGGATATAACATATGATGATCAAGAAGCAACGCGCGCTTCTTTCTTAGCGCCATCGGGTGTTGGAAAAATTACGCGTGGTGATACGGGATTAGTAAAAATATCTGACCGCGCGTATTCGGTTAAATGGGTTTAGATTTATTTCGTTGCAGTGCTTTTCTCAATCACGCCACACGCAATTCGTTCGAAGCCACCACCTAATGGTTTCGGTGTATCAGAATAATTATCTCCACCCGCATGAATCATTAACGCGTGGCCGTACAAATCATTTTCCGTTAAATGCGGCGCAAACAACGGTTTTTTAGCAACACCGTTTTTATTCACAAATAACACTGGTAAATCACCTAAGTGTCCACCGGTACGATACGGACCCAAATGTTTGTTGGTGTGATTCGGATCGTAATGACTGCCTGCCGCTTGAGCGTGCATTTCACACGACGGATGATCATGCACGTGAAATCCATGAGGTCCCGGCGGTAAATCGGTCAGATTCGGCAGAATCAATAATCCGTGCCTCTTATTTTTAAATATCACCTCACCAATCTTTTTATGATCTGCTGATGTTGAATACATCGTTACGCGCACCTCTGCGTGTAGTGTAGATACAACTGAAAATAAAGATAAACCGATTAATAGGGTACGTACTTTCATGTGCTTCACTCCGTAAATCAAGATATACTTACATTAGCATCCAATTTACGACTTTTCATCTTTAAATATACTACCATTTTAGTTTTTTTGAAGTAACCAGAATGCATTAAAATTCTCATTAAAATCTTTTATGATGAATTGGAATTGATATAAACGTTATCACCCACATTCACGCGATCAAATAAATCGATCACGTCTGCATTTTTCATGCGAATGCAGCCGTGCGAATTCGGCGTACCAATATTTTTTTCATCATGAGTGCCGTGAATATAAATGTAACGCAATTTAGTATCGACATCGCCACCGCAATTAATACCATCTTCAGTTCCACTCAACCATAAAATCCGCGACAGAATCCAATCATGATTTGGAAATTTTTTTTCTAAGTTTAGGCTCCAAATTTCACCGGTTGGTTTTCGACTAGAAAAAACTGTAAAAATAGGCAAATCGCTACCTATTTTTTCAGAAATAATATGTCGTCCACGTGGCGTTTGATTGCTGCCGTTTTTTTCACCGGGACCGTTTAATGCGGTGGATATTATGTATTCAGCAATTATTTTATCATTGGGGGTTTTTATAAATAATTTTTGTTTAGAAATATCGATGAGGATTTTCATTTTAATCTCTGGGTTTACTACCAACCAATTCCAACACTTTTTCAAACAATTCCGGATCTCTCGGATCAAACACATTCAAATTATCCCAACTCCGCAACCATGTCATTTGTCGTTTCGCCAATTGCCTCGTCGCTGCAATCGCCTTTAATTTCATCGTCTCAAAATCCACTTTCCCATCCAGATATTCCCATGCTTGTCGATATCCAACAATCCGCATCGACGGCAAATCGGCGTGCATATCTGCACGCGCGTGCAACGCACGCACTTCATCGATAAATCCCATCTGCAACATTTTTTCAAAACGACGCGCAATGTTCTCGTGCAACCACGCACGATTTTCTGGAATTAATGCGATAGAAATAACATCATAATCCGCTAATAAAGAGGCTTCAGAGTTTTTCTGTAATTCCGAAATCAATTTTCCTGTTATCAAATAAACTTCTAACGCGCGTTGAATACGCTGCGGATCTTGGGGTTTTATTTTCGCAGCTGCAACAGGATCGACTTGCTGCAATCGTTCATGCATTGCCGTCCAACCTATTTTTTCAGCGTCTTTCGTAAGCTGTTCTCGAATTTCAGAATTAGCAGTGGGTAATTCTGCCAATCCGAATAATAATTTATGAAAATACAACATCGTGCCGCCCACTAATAACGGCGTTCGATTTTTAGAAAGAGAATTCTTTATTTCACGCAGCGCATCCGCACAAAATTGTCCTGTCGAATATATTTCACTGGGGTCACGTAAATTAATTAATGTGTGCGGTGCAATTGTTAATTCTGCATCAGTGGGTTTTGCCGTACCGATATCCATGGTGCGGTATACCATCGCAGAATCAACACTGATGATATCAACCGGAATGTGCTGCGAAAGACGAATCGCTAGATCCGTCTTTCCGCAGGCCGTGGGCCCCATGATGCATACTATTTTTTTCAATGCGCAAACGCCAACTCTCTGACTTTCATTTTTGAGGCAACACAATTATTTCCTTCAAAATGAGAGTTTACGATCATACCCGCGCGATTGACTTCAAACTGTGTTTCACACCAGAAGCTTTCTGAGTGGCCAGGCATCATTTTCGGTGAATGACTGAGCATTCCTTCATTTCCCTGCGGGCTAATACGCGTCAAACCCGCATTATTCGCATACGTTCTTGCCACCGGCTCTTCATGTTCAACGACACGATAGGTCAGCAATTCATTGCCATTTTTCAGATGTGTCGTTTCGATTGGCGTACCCCACTCATGCTCCAACGCGTTTGCTGGCGCACCGTTCCAGGTATTCATCGCGGTTTGATAATTTTGCATCGTGCCGCACGCAGTTATCGCCATAATCGCCATAAATAATAAGCCAAGCTGGATAAGAGGTTTTGTACGCATGAGTTAAAGTCCTTTCTGTGATGAATAATTTCGGTAAATGATATCATGAATTTTTACTGAAAATTAGATAGAATGCGATATCAATCATCGTTACTTAAGGGGAACCAAAATGTCGCACGAGGGATATCATGAACCGATCGAGGAATTATCCGAAGAAACCCGCGACATGCATCGCGCAATTGAATCATTAAAAGAAGAGCTCGAAGCCGTCGACTGGTACAACCAACGCGTCGATGCGTGTAAAGATCCAGAGCTCAAAAAAATCCTGGCACACAATCGCGATGAAGAAAAAGAACACGCTGCCATGACGTTAGAATGGATTCGCAAACACGATTCGCGTTTCGAAAAAGAATTACGCGAATATTTATTCACCGATAAAAAATTAGGCGAACATGATGAGCACTAAAGCAAACGCTTCATCAAAACCCATTGGTATTTTTGATAGCGGCATTGGCGGACTCACTGTCGCGCAAGCATTAGTGAAACAATTGCCGAACGAAAATATTATTTATTTTGGTGATACTGCGCATTTGCCCTATGGCGATAAATCTGCCGCTGCGATTCAAGCCTATGCCGTGAAAATCACACACATGTTATTACAGCAAGAATGTAAACTCATTTTAATTGCTTGTCACACGGCATCGTCAGCGGCTTTTGATTTGGTGAAAGAATATGTGGGTAGTAAAGCACATGTGGTGAATGTGATTGATCCTGTGGTCAATCATTTACGCGAATCATATGGAAAAAAATGTGTCGGATTAATCGGCACTAAAGCCACGATTAATTCGAATATTTATAAAAAAAGAATTGATGAACTCAACATTGGCATTACTTTAAAATCACAAGCGACATCGATTTTAGCGTCTGCGATTGAAGAAGGTTTTCATCACCAAGCCGTGATTGATGCGCTTTTAAAAGAATATTTATCGCGAGAAACGCTGAATAAAATCGATGCGCTCATTTTAGGTTGCACACACTATCCCGTCATTAAAAAAAATATCAGCAATTATTATCACGACAAAATTGATATTATTGACCCATCCGAAATTGTCGCAACGGCTGTGAAAGCGCGATTAGAATTAGATGATCTCGCCAATAAAAATAAAAGCGCGGGCACAAAGCGTTTTTATATTTCAGATTACACGCAGTCTTTTGCTGATAATACACGTTTGTTTTTTGATGAAACAATTTCGCTTGAACATTATCCGATTTGGGATTGATTGCTTTTTTGAATAGATGTCGTAAACTTTGTTTTAGTTTATTACTAAACAAGGAGAATACGATGCCAAATAATCATCCTGAAGAAAATAATCCACACGGCGACCTACATATCGAAAAAAATAAAAAAACCCCGACTGATAATGCGCATGGTGACGAGCATATTGAAACGGCTGCACGGTCCACTCATAAAGCGTCATCGTCAGCTCCGAAATTGAATGAAGGAGATAATGGAGTTTACGTACGTCGTGAACCCAAAAAATCGTCTTACAATCGATATGGTTTTCTTACTGCAACCAGAGAGGCAGCGCCAGAAAATGATGCACATGACGCACTGAGGAGTAAATTATAACTTATTCATCCCCTGCCGCCAGCAGCTGCGCATTCCCGCCAGTTGCTGTCGTGTTGATAGTCATCGTGCTTTCTCTGCATAAACGCAGCAAATAATGCGGACCACCGGCTTTCGGACCTGTGCCGGATAAACCACAACCACCGAAAGGTTGCACACCTACGACTGCACCTGTCATCGAGCGATTCACGTAAATATTGCCTGTTTTTACGCGTTTTTGGATCTCATCAATCGTTTGATCGATACGACTTTGAATACCAAACGTTAATCCAAATTTCAAATCATTAATTTGATCGACGATACTCATTAATTCTTTACGCTTAAATCGCACGACATGCAAAATCGGACCAAATACTTCTTTTTGCAAAATAGCTAATGATGGAATTTCAAATGCGATTGGCGCCAAGAAAGAACCATTTTTTGTATTTGAGGCTAATTGCATTTGTGCAATGAATTTGCCCTTGTGATGCATCTCATCAATATGCTGTTGCAAGGTTTTTTGTGCGGCATTGTCAATCACAGGCCCAACATCTGTTGATAAATACGCAGAATTCGCGACATTCCACGTTTGCATCGCACCCGCCAACATCGCATTAAATTCATCCGCAATATCATCTTGAATAAATACAACGCGTAATGCAGAGCAACGTTGTCCTGCGCTGCCAAATGCAGACACCATCACATCACCCACGACTTGTTCGAGCAATGCCGATGAATCGACAATCATCGCATTAATACCGCCTGTTTCTGCGATTAATGGCACGATTGCACCGGTGCGATTGGCGAGCGTTAATTGAATGGTTTTCGCCGTTTCCGTTGAGCCCGTAAATAAAACGCCTGACGATCTTTCGTCAGCAATTAATGCACCGCCGATTTTACTGCCAGAACCTAGCATTAATTGTAAAACATTGTTTGGCACGCCTGCTTCATAAAATAATTCCACCGCGCGCGCTGCAATTAATGGCGTTTGCGCAGCTGGTTTTGCAATCACGCAATTACCAGAAACTAAACTCGCCGCCATTTGTCCGACAAAAATAGCGAGTGGGAAATTCCACGGACTCACACAAATCATCGTGCCTAAACCATGCATGCGTAACACATTCGATTCACCGGTTGGTCCTGGTAAATTCAATGGCGATAAAATCTCGCGTGCGATTTTTGCATAATATCGGCAGAAATCGACTGCTTCGCGCACTTCGGCAATCGCGTCCGGCATAAATTTTCCGGCTTCGCGAATTAACATGACAAATAATTCAGCTTGATTTTTTTCGAGTAAATCAGCGGTTTTCTCGAGGATTTCTGCGCGCTTGGAAACACCCAACTGATCCCAAGCATATTCAGCTTGTTTGGCTAGGTTTAATGCTGCGTCGACATCTTCTGGATTTGCCATTTCAACAAATCCGACAACATCATTGTTATTATTGGGGTTGAGTATTGATTTTTTTTCACTCCCACTCCCACTTGCCTGCCACTGATGATTTTCAAACGTTTCCATCTCTTGCATTAATTCACGCAATTGATCGATTTGCGTAACATCAAATCCTTGCGAATTTATTCTGCCATCGGGGTAAATATTTCTGGGTAATGGAATTTTTGTATTGGGTATTGATGAGAACGAGCGTAATTTGTCAATCGGACTTTGTGTTAGCGTTTCAACCGGAATTGCACGATTCGCAATTTGATGCACGAATGAAGTATTCGCACCATTTTCCAATAAACGACGCACTAAATACGGCAATAAATCTTGATGTTGACCAACGGGCGCATAAATGCGACTGCGCGCATGATATTTGTCAGAACTGACCAATACATTATGCAACGGTTTTCCCATGCCTTGTAAATTCTGAAATTCGAAATCGTATTTTTTATATCCTCTGGGGCACACGTCGCGCGTCATCCACAAAATCACGGCGATTGTATATGCATTATGGGTTGCAAATTGCGGGTAAATTTCATCTTGTGCAGATAATAATAATTGTGCACACGCGAGATAACTCACGTCCGTCGATACTTTACGCGTAAAAACTGGGTAATTATCAAAGCCCGCCACTTGCGCTATTTTAATTTCAGTATCCCAATACGCCCCTTTCACCAATCGCACACAAATTTTCTTGTGTTGTGATTTCGCCAAATCAATCAAATATTCTAATACTGCGTACGCGCGCTTTTGATAGGCTTGTACGGCAAGACCCAAACCATTCCAGTCTGCAAATGCGGGATCTGTAAAAACGGCTGCGAAAATATCCAGCGATATTTCCAACCGAAACGCTTCTTCCGCATCGACAGTCACATAAATACCCGCTTTTTTAGCTTGTAATGCAAGGGTTTTTAAGCGATCAATTAAAAATGGCACAACGGTTTCACGTTTTGCAAATTCATAACGCGGATGCAGTGCAGATAATTTAATGGAAATACTCGGCGCAGAAAATCCCTCAGAGTTTAATTTGGATTCGCCCATCACTGTAATCGCATTTTGATATGCAGCAAAATAAAGATCAGCTTGTGTTTGCGTTTTTGCCATTTCACCGAGCATATCAAATGAAAATAAATAGCCTTTTTCTGCGAGTGTTTTTGCATTTTTTAATGCTTCATCAATCGTGCGTCCCAATACAAAATGTTCTGACATGATTTTCATCGAGCGACGCGTCGCCGTGCGAATCACCGGCTCACCGCAACGACTCAATAATCCATACCATGTTTTTTTAAATATATTTGCATTCGACTGATCTGCTAATATTTTTCCACCGAGCGATAAACTGCGCGTTGTTAAATTCACAAACGTCGATTCACTCGCGCCAATATGCTTGGACCAATTCGCGCTCGTTAATTTATCGCGAATTAATAAATCTTCTGTTTCTCTATCGGGAATACGCAATAAACTTTCTGCCAAACACATCAATACAGTGCCTTCTTCCGAAGACAAATCGTATTCTGACATTAATGCTTCAACGCTGGTCTGATCGTTTTTTTCATCACGCACTGCATTCACGAGATCGGTTGCGATTTTTTCAATTTCTTTTTTATTATCAGCAGAAAATTGCAAACGCTCTAATAATGATTCAACACAACTGGCTTCGTCCGCGTAATATAAATGCGTAATTTTGTCGCGAAGTGTGGATTGGATAGGTAAGGGGTTTTTGAGAAGCATTGGAGTAATTCCTATTTTGTCGCTTCATGAATCGCGCCTTCGCGCACTAGAGGCTTCTGACACCTTTTGATGCTGTCATTAATCTCTTTCGCAGCAGCATCTTTACCCAACCAATCGCCGATCTTCACCCACTTATTCGGTTCTAATTTTTTATAATTCTCAAAAAAATGCGCGATTGATTTCAGGATGATATCAGGCACATCACTCAATTCTAGCATATGCCCATAATGCACGCAGGATTTCAGAATCGGCAACGCTAAGATCTTATAATCTTCGCCCGACTCATCCGTCATTTGCAAAACACCTAACGCGCGGCAACGCATCAAACTACCTGCTTGCACGGGAAACGGCGTCATCACAAGCACATCCACTGGATCACCATCATTGCTTAACGTATTGGGAACAAAGCCATAATTGCACGGATAATGCATTGCTGTCGGCATAAAGCGATCGACCATCAGCAAACCACTTTCTTTATCGACTTCGTATTTAACGGGTGAACTGTTCGCGGAAATCTCGATAATCACATTAAAATCATCAGGGATTTGACGACCAGGAGAAATTGCACTTAAGGCTGACATAACTGATATCCTTTTTGAAAAATAAGTCGGGAGATAGTATCACATCCGTCTTTGCTTAAAAAATGCTTTTAAAATTGCACCGCATTCTTCTGACATCACGCCGCCCGTCCAGTTAATCACGTGATTATGTCGTGGATCATCGAGCAGATGAAAAACGCTCGAAACCGCGCCGGCTTTCGGATCATAAGCGCCAAATACGACACGTTCGATACGCGCATGAATCATCGCACCAACACACATCGCGCACGGTTCAAGCGTGACGTATAACGTTGTGTTTTTAACTCTATAATTTTCGGTGGTTTTTGCGGCGAGTCGCAGCGCTATCATTTCGGCATGCGCGCTGGGATCATGCAATTGAATCGGTTGATTCCATCCTTCTGCGATGATTTTATCGTCGCACACAATCACAGCGCCTACCGGCACTTCGCCTTCGGCTTCGGCTTTTTGTGCGAGCTGTAATGCATATTGGATAAATTGGTTGTCATTGTCTGAAATCATGCGGGTATCGTATATGAAAAACACGGTATTGCAAAATCGTACTCGGATGTTAAAGTGAACCAATCTAATTTGACAAACTCCATGTGATGTATACAATAGATGTATACAGCATTGGAGGTTACATGATTCGCACACAAATTTACATCACTAAAGAAGAGAAAAAGGCTTTGGAACAGATAGCAGCAGAAACCGGTCAGTCGCAAAGCGAACTGATTCGTCAGGCAATTAACCAAATGTGCCAATCATTGAAAAGCAAAACAGAAGATCGATTGGAGCGTTTGCGCGCAGCACAAGGTATTTGGGCCGACAGAACTGATCTTGATGAATTCTATGCCAACTTACGCAAAGAATGGGATCGCAAATTTTAGGAAAACCAACATGCGTACAGCAGAAGTCGTCGACAGCAATATCATTATTGACTTTTTTCGTAATTACAAACCCGCAGTTGATTATATAAAAATGGCACAACAACCATTTTTAATGTCGGTGATCACAGTAGCAGAATTGTTTGCAGGGGTTCGAAACAATCATGAAAAAAAAACCGTAGAAGATTTTTTAATTGATTTCAAAATCATTCCAGTTGATAAAAATATTGCAGAAATTGGCGGTGCTATTCGAGAGAAATACGGTAAAAGCCATGGCACTTGTTTGCCAGACTCTCTCATCGCTGCCACTGTGCTTCATCATGAAGCAACATTAGTCACATTAAATACGCGACATTTTCCGATGGTGAAAACAGTCAAACCTTACAAAAAATAATAGTTATTCCCACTCAATCGTCGCCGGTGGTTTTCCAGAAATATCGTAAACCACACGCGATACATGCGGTACTTCGTTGAGAATTTTATTACTCACATGCGCTAAAAACGCGTGGGGTAATTCGGCCCATTCGGCAGTCATAAAATCACTCGTCGTCACCGCACGCAATGCGATCACATATTCATGACATCGCGCATCACCCTTCACACCGACTGATTTTACCGGTAAAAATACGGCGAATGCTTGCGCGACTTGATCGTATAAATTAAATTCGCGCAATGCATCAATAAAAATCGCATCAGCGTCTTTCAAAATCTCTGTGAATTCTTCTTTGACTTCACCCACAATACGCACACCCAAACCAGGACCTGGAAATGGATGACGATACACCATCTCTTTTGGCAAGCCGAGTTGCTCACCCAAGGTTCGCACTTCATCTTTAAATAATTCGCGTAATGGCTCTATTAATTTAAAACGCATATTTTCAGGCAATCCACCCACATTATGATGCGATTTAATGACATGTGCAGTGCCTGATTCTGTTTGCGCGGATTCGATCACATCTGGATAAATCGTTCCTTGCGCTAAAAACGCAACGCCTTTTAATTTCTCGGACTCTTGTTCAAAAATATCAATAAATAAACCACCGATGATTTTCCGTTTTACTTCAGGATCATCAACGCCTTTTAATTTTTCGAAAAATAAATCTTGTGCATTCACGCGAATGACTTTTACTCCTAAGTTCTCGGCAAAAATGCGCATCACCTGATCACCTTCATTTTTGCGCATTAAACCTGTATCGACAAACACACAAATTAATTGATCACCAATCGCTTCGTGCAATAATGCAGCCAATACAGAAGAATCAACACCACCGGATAATGCGAGCAATACTTTTTCTTTCCCAACTTGGTTGCGAATGTTTTCAATGTTTTCTGCAATAATATTTTTGATAGTCCAAGTAGATTCGCAGTGACAAATATGCTTGACGAAATTATTAATCATTTGCATGCCGCATTTTGTATGCGTTACCTCAGGATGAAATTGCACGGCGTAAAATTGTTTTTGAGTATTGACCATTGCAGCCATCGGCGTGCTCGGTGATTTTGCAATGATTTGAAAATCATTCGGCAAGCGCGTCACATGATCACCATGACTCATCCATACGGAAATGAATGTGTCAGAAATGCCATGAAATAAAGAGTTTTTTGAATCAATATCACAAGATGCAGACCCAAATTCTTTTTTATCACTCGACTCCACTTCACCACCGAGTTGTGCCGCCATCGTTTGCATGCCATAACAAATTCCCAATACCGGCACACCTAACTCAAAAATAATTTTTGGTGCACGCGGTGTATGAGTTTCAATGACTGTTTCAGGACCACCCGATAAAATAATGCCTTTCGGATTGAACGCACGAATTTTTTCTTCAGAAATATTCGGATGCATTAATTCGCAATACACACCGCATTCGCGTACGCGTCGTGCGATGAGTTGTGCGTATTGCGAGCCGAAGTCAAGGATGAGAATGCGGAATAAGTGGGAGTGGGAGTGGGAGTGGGAGTGGGAGTTTTCAATAATCGGCATAATAAATTCCATCGCTATTAAATATATTTCAAGCATAAGTATAAATTAAAATTACTTTCTTCTTTTTACTCCCACTCCCACTCTAAACTCCCACTAACTCTCTCTCGAATAATTCGGCGCTTCTTTGGTAATCGTCACATCATGCGCATGGCTTTCACTCATACCCGCATTCGTAATCTTCACAAATTCCGCATGTGTCTGCATATTTTCAATCGTAGATGCGCCAACATATCCCATACATGAACGCAATCCACCCGTTAATTGATGCAATACATTACGCAATGAACCTTTATATGGCACACGACCTTCAATTCCTTCAGGCACATATTTACCGACTGAATCGTCTTGTTTTTCCTGAAAATAACGATCATGTGAACCATGTTTTTCTGACATTGCACCAACCGAACCCATGCCGCGATACGCTTTGTAAGAACGCCCTTGATACAAAACCACTTCACCAGGCGCTTCTTCTGTACCTGCAAATAATCCGCCGATCATCACACACGATGCACCCGCAGCGATCGCTTTGCACACATCGCCTGAAAAACGAATACCACCATCAGCAACGACAGGAATATGCTTGTTTTTAAGGGCAGCAACAACATTGGCAATCGCTGAAATTTGCGGCACACCGATACCAGCTACAATACGTGTGGTGCAAATCGAACCTGGACCCATGCCCACCTTAATCGCATCAACGCCTGCTTTGGCAAGCGCAATAGCTGCATCAGCGGTTGCAATATTACCACCCATCACCTGTTGATCCGGATACGTTTTTTTAATCCATTGAATCGTTTCAATCACACCTTTCGAATGCCCATGCGCTGTATCAACGACAATTAAATCGACATGCTCAGCAACCAATGCAGCAACACGATCGGCTGTTTCTTTACCTGTTGTCACGGCTGCGCCAACACGTAATTGTCCGTTTTCATTTTTTGTCGCCAACGGTTTTGTCTGCGATTTTAAAATATCCTTTACTGTGTACATGCCGCGTAATTCAAACGCATCATTCACAATTAATATTTTCTCAACACGATGTTGTCGGAATAACGCCATCACCGCATCTCGCGAAACGCCTTCTTTTACAGTAATTAAGCGATCTTTCGGTGTCATCACCTGTGCTACAAGATTATCAAAATTATTTTCAAAACGAATATCACGACTCGTGACAATACCCACTAATTTTTTACCCTCAACGACAGGCATGCCAGAAATGTTATTTTTCTCGGTAATTTCGATCAATTCACGAATCGTCGTTTGCGGTGTAACGGTGATAGGATCTTTCACAACACCACTTTCAAATTTTTTCACTTTACGGACTTCGCGTGCTTGCGCTTCAATCGACATGTTTTTATGTAAAATGCCAAGACCACCTTCTTCGGCCAAGCACACCGCCAAACGATGTTCAGTCACCGTGTCCATTGCAGCGGATAAGATCGGAATGTTGAGTTGAATGTCGCGCGTAAGATTGGTTCTCAGCGATGCATCTTTAGGAAGAATATCGGAATATCGCGGAACAAGTAGCACATCATCGAATGTTAATGCTTCGCTCAAGACTTGCATTGACTCACCTCACCTGGAGTTGACTGTTGAGTAAATGCACGACAGTGTAGCGCAAAGTTGGCCCAGAAGCTATACTCAGTGAGAATAGGAAATACGAATATGACGCAATTTAACGAAAATAATCTTGTGTGGCTCGATCTAGAAATGACGGGTTTAAACCCAGAAAAAGATCGTATTCTCGAAATCGCGACCATGATCACCGATTCAGAATTAAATATTATTGCTGAAGGTCCGGTCATGGCAATTTACCAAGCGCCAAATGTATTAGAAGAAATGAATCACTGGTGCGTCGATCAACATGGAAAATCTGGTTTAACACTACGCGTTCAAGAAAGTAATTTTTCTGAAAGTTTCGCGGAAAAAGAAACGCTCGAATTCATCAAAAAATATGTGCCGCCAAAAACATCACCACTCTGCGGAAACACGATTTATCAAGACCGTCGCTTTTTATTAAAATATATGCCGACACTCGAAGATTATTTTCATTATCGATTATTGGACGTAAGCACCCTCAAAATTCTCGCACAAAAATGGGCGCCGAAAATTACCGAAGGATTTACGAAAAAATCAACGCATCTTGCATTGCAAGATATTCGCGATTCCATCGAAGAACTACGCTATTATCGAGCTAATTTATTTAAATAAAAAAGGAACTTTTTATGTCATCAGTAATCGCTATTATTATCGCTTATTTATTAGGCTCAGTTTCTTGTGCCATTATCATTTCAAAAATCTATAAAACACCGGATCCACGCACTGGGGGTTCGGGCAATGCAGGTGCAACGAATGTGCTACGCATTGCAGGAAAACAACAAGCAGCAATGGTTTTAATTGGCGATTTGTTGAAAGGGTTAATTGCGGTTTTGATTGGACATTTACTTCACGTTACTGGATTTATGTTAGGGCTTGTTGGATTGGCTGCTGTTGTCGGACATATTTTTCCATTGTATTTTGGATTTAAAGGTGGCAAAGGTGTTGCAACTGCGATTGGTGTCGTGCTCGGATTATCGGTGATTTCAGGCATTTTAATAGCAGCAGCTTGGGGTGCGATCGCATTCACGACACGCTACGCATCACTCGCTTCGATTATTGCCGTGATTTTAGCACCCGTGTTTTTACTCATATTTGCGAAGGCAGCGTTTTTTATTCCTGCAGCTGCGATGGCCGCATTGATTGTGTGGAAACATAAGGACAATATTGTAAAGCTACAAAGCAAAACGGAAAGTAAAATTGAGTTTTAAGTAAAAGGAACAAGTGTCAGTGATCCGTGTCCGTGTCAATACAAACGGACACGGATCACTGACACTTAAGCCAACACAAAATCAATCTTACGCTCATCCAAATTAACTTTCGCGACAGTAACACGTACAGGATCACCTAAACGATACATCGTATTACCCGATTTGCCACGCAGCGCATGGTGCGTTGCGTCATATTGATAGTAATCATTTTTCAGTACAGTGACATGCACAAGACCTTGGACAAAAATATCTTTTAGTTCAACAAAAAGACCAAAGCCAGTGACATCCGCAATAAAGCCATCGAACGTTTTACCCACTTTATCCTGCATATAATCGCATTTGAGCCAATCAGTCGCATCACGTGAAGCACGATCCGCACGACGTTCCGTCATCGAACAATGTTCACCAATCACTTCCATTTTCTCAGCATCGTATGCAAATTTAGACACTTTGCGTTTTTGAATCACATGTTTTAATGCGCGATGAATTAATAAATCAGGATAACGTCGAATCGGCGATGTAAAATGACAATAACTTTCATACGATAAACCAAAATGTCCGCGATTGTCCGTCGAATAAATCGCTTGTCGCAGCGAACGTAACATCACCGTTTGAATTAAATGTGCGTCCGGACGTTTCGCAACGCGCTCTAATAAACTCGCATAATCTTTGGGTGTAGGCGCGTCCCCTCCCGGTAATCGCAGTGAAAATGCTTTGAGAAAATCACGCAATCCTAATAATCGATCTGGTTGCGGTAAATCATGTACGCGATACAACAATGGAATTTCCGCTGCTTCTAAATATTTCGACGTCGTTTCATTTGCTAATAACATTAATTCTTCAATAATTTGATGCGCGACATTGCGTCTGCGCGCGACGATGCGATCAATTTTTCCATCAGCATCAAATAAAATTTGCGTTTCGGTCGTTTCAAATTCAATCGCACCACGCAATTGACGTTGAAATAATAATTTTTTAAAAACATGATGTAAATTTTTAAGATGTGGATTGAGCGTTTCATCACCCTTCTCTTTTCCATCGAGAATTGCCGCTACTTTTGTATAGGTTAATCGCGCTTTCGAATGAATCACTGCGTTATCAAATCGATGCGATTTTAGCTCTGCATCAGCATTTAATTCCATTTCGCAAACCATCGTGAGGCGATCGCAATTCGGGCGCAGCGAACATAATTCATTCGATAATTTTTCTGGCAACATGGGGATCACACGTGCGGGAAAATACACGGAATTGCCGCGTAATTGTGCTTCAGCATCCAATGCGGAATCAGTCTCGACATAATGCGCGACATCCGCAATCGCGACTAGTACACGCCAGCCACCGTGTTTTAAAGGCTCACAATAAACGGCGTCATCAAAATCTTTTGCATCTTCTCCATCAATCGTCACAAAATATAAATCGCGTAAATCACGGCGATCTTTTATATCTTCTGCAGAAACGGTTGCGGGTAATTGCGCCGCATAACCTAACACATCAGATGAAAATTGGTACGGTAAATTATGCGCACGAATCGCTAATTCCACTTCCATTCCAGGAGTTAATTGATCACCGAGAATTTCAACGATTTCACCGATCGCTTGTCGACGCATCGTCGGTTGTGTCACAATTTTTACTACGACAAATTGACCTATTTTTGCGGCACCTTCTGAACCTTTTGGCACAATAATTTCTTGCACGATAGATTTACTATCCGCTTCGACAAATGCAATCCCATTTTCAACATAGAAACGGCCGGCCAAATGTTGCGTATTACGCTCTAAAACTTCAACGATCGCACCTTCTGGTTTTCGACCAGCTTTTGAAATCACCCGCACTAACACACGGTCATCATTGAATACTTGGCGCATTTGACGCGCATGTAAGAAAATATCAGGGCCGCCTGCATCCGGAATCAACCAACCAAAACCATCGCGATGCGCTTGCACAGTACCCGCAACCAAGGACATACGATCGACTAATCCATATCGATCACCGCGATTTAATACCAATTGTCCGTCACGCAACATCGCGCTCAAACGACGCTGCAAACCATCGCGTTCAGGCTCTGAATGTAATCCAAGCGATTCGAATAATTGCTCGAATTTTGCAGGTCTTTTGCATTCTCGCAAATGCGCTAAAATAAATTCTCGACTAGGAATTGGATGCTCATACGTTTGCGCTTCACGCGCATAATGCGGATCTTTGATGTGAATTTTTTTGATTTTTTTAGTTTCTTTACTTTTTTTTGGCATCGACGGCACGATAAATTACTTACTCAAATGTACGGATTAATAGATAGTTCCTATTATCCATTGAATCCGCACGCAATGCATCATCTTTCGATTGATTTTTTGACTGGTAGCGAGAAACCACGCGCTCGAATGCGTGATTCTAACGCGTGATACGGCACGTTTTCCGTCACCCAATAACCACCGCCTACTGGATTTTTAGAATCAAACTCGCTGAATTGACAGACACGCACGATGGAATGACAGGGTAACTTTTCCATATGTCCCGCTTTATTTTGCCAATGGCAAGTCAAATCAAAATTATGTTTTGTGACTAAAAGCGCAGACCAATGCTGCGGGAATAATTGCGATGCCCAACCCGCGCCCACACCGCCTTTGTTGTCATCATGATTTAACCAAATCGGATGTTTACCGGTATTTTCTAATACATACAATCTTGGATTTGCTGTATGTTGTGAAAACAAGGCAATATCATCATGCGTATATTTTAAACCCGACACGCGACATTGCGACGGAAATTTTTGAGCTGCAAAAACAGTGATCGGTAAAACAGATAATACGAACAAACTTTTTAATTTCATAACCACCTCGGTAAAAATTGATCTGCTTCGCGTAATGCTTTTATTTGCGTGCGATAATCAGGTATGTATTTTCCCACCATTTTCCAAAAAGACAACGAATGATTCAAGTGCACAGTGTGACATAATTCATGAATCAACACATAGTGCGCCAAAGATTCCGGTAAAAATAAAATTTTGTAATTTAACTGAATATCTTTTTTGGCAGTGCAACTACCCCACACCGTTTTTTGTCCACGAATGCTGAGCTTACGAAAAGGCAAATCATAGCGCACAGAAATATCCCGAATCAAGTTGCCTAGGTGTACTCTAGCCCGTTTTTTCAGCCATTTTACCACCAGTGGTGCACATACTGAAAAATCTGAAACCGCGCCGTAGAAAATAATTTTATTTTTTTCGACACAATGCGAAATCGATTGTGCTGAATCAATAGGACGATAAATAATTTCCAGTGTCTGTTTGATGCATTGCAAATCGATCGCCGTTGGAAATTTATCCTGTTCCGAATTTTCTGACGGCAACAAAAACGTAAATCGTGATGCGTGTTTTTCTATCCATTCGCGATGTGAATTTAAAAATGCGAGCACATCAAAATGACGCTTTCGCTCTGGAATAATGACTTCTAAACCATGACCAGAATAAATGCGCAGAGAAACATTTTTTGCACGCTTACTGCGACGGATTTTGTAGTGAGGGGGCCAGGTCATAATATTTTAAAAAACCAGAAATACAAACAAACTGCGATTAAAAATACCGCTAATAAAAAAGATAAAATCGTGCGTGGCTTGAGTGTATACATCACAGGCACCACAAACAACGTAAATAACGTACCAATCGCCATACCCGATGCGATCACTAATCCGATATCATAACGACTTGCCGCTCCAGCGCCCGATGCAATTAATAAGGGCACAACACCTAAAATCATCGCAGCTGTGGTCATTAAAATCGGACGCAATCGAATC
>Ga0207150_1010_pt1 | contig 73120 bp, 67 predicted proteins | sample Alteio_BWMinHeat_32_FD_153526 | JGI IMG/M metagenome (GOLD analysis project Ga0207150, IMG submission 153526) | Enriched cells from forest soil in Barre Woods Harvard Forest LTER site, Petersham, Massachusetts, United States -... | ecosystem: Environmental > Terrestrial > Soil > Temperate forest >...
CGCCATTATGGCCTGGCGCAATTCGACTCGCTGGTTTTCGTTGATGTTGAGGACACCCACCGTTGCACGGCTGGGTGGCACGCCCTGAGTCCGCGAAGGGCGTGGCGAATAGCATCCGGACGAGGCTTACCCGCTTACCCGCACCGGAAAAAATGATAAGAATTACCAAAAAAAACAGGCGAACCTCATCTGCGCGAATGTGCTGCGCGAATCTTCCGCGACTTAAACCAATGACCGCAATAGACTTCCGCCGATTCGCGCAGCAAGACCCTCTGACACACCCCACTTTGTGACGGGAACGAAGTTGCGAAAGAATTCCGAACCGCCCTGCATCCGAACCGTCTTCCGTTGTAATACTTCCGCCGATTCGGGCAGCAACTCTCTCTGACACACCCCCCCTTGTGACGAAAACGAAGTTTTCCGAACCATCCCGCATCGGAACCGTCCTCTCTTCTCTCCAAAGGAATGGACCGAGGGCCTCGCTCTGCTTGATTAGCCGAGTAAGTAAAAGACGCAGGGTACTCATCTAGTTGTCCGTCCAGGATGTAATCCAAATTCGCGTCCTCCCGACAACGGGCGACCGGCACGCATTGGCCTGGACGCCCTTTATGGGCAGGCCGACAGGGCCTTCGGTGTCGTAGTAGGATTTGAGGAAGTGCATGGGGTGTCCTCGGTGTTGTTGTTTCGTGGAGTTTAGATTAGCGAGGAGGAGTGATGTTCCTTCAGGGTGCACATAGCGGGCTGATTCAACTACACGAAAGTTTGAGGTCGGTCTTGGGACTTTGCGCGAAGAGTTCGTGGGAAATGGTCGAGCTCATGCGTCCGTACATGGCTGTGATCGCGGAGATAAACGACACCACAAATAAGAAGTTAGCGGGCCAGCTGGGAGTTGAAGACGCGGATTCTAGAATCGGCGCCGCTGAAGAACGAATCCCACAAGAGGTGCTAGTGAGGTCAGCACAATTGCGGTTGCAAGAGGTTCCCTCGCTCGCACTATCCGGGATCTTGTTTTCCTGTTTCTGTCTCGAATCCTACATCAACTCTTTGGCGTATTTCCTTTTCAAAGACGCCGACTTCTTGTCGTTGGTTAGGAACGGTCACAAAGGCTCTGCTGACGTATTGTTGGATGCCATTTGGGGTATGACGATTCGGGACAAATGGCAGACCATTGGGAGCCTGCGAGACGGAAATGGGTTCGACAAGGGCACCTCTCCTTATCAGGACTTCATCATTTTGTTTCGGTTTCGGGATGAGCGTGTGCATGACAAAGTTACCGAGTGGGTTGGGGAAGAGACGAAGAAGCGCTACAACAATCGGCTTCCCGAGAGTGTGTTACTGCCCGTCGACCTTGGAAATGCTCTCTTTGCTGCTGAAACATACTGGAATATGGTGCACGAAATTCACCGCCTAATTGGGGTTCCGATGAAGGAGTTTCAAAGGTACATGGTGCCGCCGTGGTCCGGAGACGGTCATCGCGACCAACTGAAAGAGGTAGCACGCCAGTATCGTGATGCGCTCTAATCAATAAGCACGGGACAATTGCGCCCGTGTCTGGAGATCTAAGTGATCACCTCTTCCGACGAGTAAGGGCGACCGGCAATTTACCGGCCGTACTGGTTATTTACGGCATGGGAACGCGGCCACCCAGCACGGAAATAGACGAGGCCAATCGCCATTGCAGCGCCCTATAAATGATCCTGGGCGGCTTCTGAACAGAGACGAGCCTGGCCGAGTCGAATCCGTCCGACAAATGCGTTCGATAAATCATCGCGAGCGGCAGTCATGACGCCCGAACAGAAAGCACGCCAAGAGATCGACCGCCAGCTTGAACAGTGCGGCTGGATCGTGCAGGATTTCCGAGATATGAACATCTCGGCGGGCCTGGGCGTTGCCATCCGCAATTTCTCGCTCAAGACTGGCTTCGCCGATTACATGCTCTACGCCGACCGCAAGGCGCTCGGGGTGATCGAGGCCAAACCAGAAGGTCACACCCTTACCGGGGTCGAAACGCAATCCGGTAAGTACCTGGACGGCCTGCCCAACGGTCTCCCTAATTACCGCCTGCCGTTGCCTTTCGCCTACGAATCCACCACCACCATCACCCACTTCACCAACGCCCTGGAGCCGGACGCTCGTAGCCGTGAGGTCTTCAGCTTCCACCGCCCTGAAGAGTTGATCCGACTGGTCACGCTCGACCAGCAGATGCGCGGTCTACTCCGGCAAATGCCGCCCCTGAACATGCAGCGTCTCTGGCGGGTCCAGGTCGAAAGCATCCAGAACCTTGAAGCGTCGCTGGCCGACAACCGCCCTCGCTCCCTGATCCAGATGGCGACCGGCAGCGGCAAGACGTACACGGCGGTTTCCTTCTCGTACCGGCTCATTAAATTCGGCAGGGTCCGACGCATCCTATTCCTCGTGGACCGCAACAACCTGGGCAAGCAGACCCTCAACGAATTCCAGCAGTTCGTCTCGCCCTACACCAACCGCAAGTTTACCGAAGAGTACACCGTCCAGCACCTGAAGCGGAACAGCATCGACCCCGCCAGCAAGGTTTGCATCACGACAATCCAACGGCTTTATTCGATGCTCAAGGGTGAAGAGGACTTCCTCGAAGAGAACGAAGAGACTTCGCTGTTCGAGACGGAATCTCCGCTCATCAAGGAGCCGTTGCCGGTCGTCTACAACCCGAAAATCCCCATCGAGACATTCGATGTGATCGTGGTCGATGAGTGCCATAGGAGCATTTACAACATTTGGCGGCAGGTGTTGGAGTATTTCGACGCCTACCTGATCGGCCTCACCGCCACGCCGACCATGCAGACCATCGGCTTCTTTAGGGGCAACATGGTGCAGGATTACACCCACGAGCAGGCCGTCGCTGACGGCGTGAACGTCGGCTACGACGTGTACCGCATCGAAACGAAGGTCAGCAGGGATGGCGCCAAGCTCGTGCGGGAGCCAGGCGTGTTCGTGCCGCACCGAGATCGCCGAACCAAGAGCAAGAAGTACAAGGAGCTTGACGACGATCTGCCCTACGCCGCCACCCAGCTAGATCGTGACGTTGTGGCCGAGAACCAGATTCGCCTTGTCGTCCGCACGTTCAAGGAGAAGCTGCCGGAAATCTTCCCTGGCCGCACCGAAGTCCCGAAGACCCTCGTGTTCGCCAAGACGGACCTGCACGCCGAGGACATTGTGCGGATCATGCGGGAGGAATTCGGAAAGGGCAACGACTTCTGCCAAAAGATCACGTCGAAGACGACCGGCAGGAAACCGGAAGACCTGATCTCGGAATTTCGCAACAGCTACAACCCTCGCATTGCCGTCACCGTGGACATGATCGCTACCGGCACCGACGTAAAGCCCTTGGAATGCTTGCTGTTCATGCGGAACATTCGCTCGCTGTCCTATTTCGAGCAAATGAAGGGGCGTGGTTGTCGGGTGGTTGATCCCGATGCTTTGCAAATGGTCACGCCCGACGCCAAGACCAAGACCCACTTCGTCATCGTGGATGCGGTCGGCGTATGCGAAGACGAGAAGACGGCGACAAAGCCGCTGGACCGGAAGCCCACTGTTGCCCTGGACAAGATCATGGGGATGGTTGGTGCCGGCGCCGCCGACGCCGATCTTGTATCCACGCTAGCGGCACGCCTGGCACGGCTTGACCGCCAATTATCTCCGTCTCAGAAAACCGCCGTCGCCAAGGAAGCAGGCGGCAAAGACCTTGCCACGCTCTGCACGAGCTTGCTGCAAAGCATCGACGCCGACGTAACCACGAAGCAGGCCATCGAGAAGTTTCAGATCCCCGAAGGCCAAGAGCCGACCGAGAAGCAACTCCAGCAGGTCGAACAGGAGCACATGCGCGAGGCCCTGAAGCCGTTCCACAACCCGAAACTGCGGAACACGATCCTTGCGGCCAGGGACTCGTTCAAGGTTATTGACGAGTCCACCAAGGATAAGGTGCTGCGAGCCGGCTTCGACGCCACGGCGCTGGAGAAAGCCAAGGCCATGCTCACCAGCTTCCGGCAGTTCATCGAGGACAACAAAGACGAGATCGAGGCCCTGAAGGTGCTTTACAGCCGGCCGTATCGGGCGGGGTTGCGTTATGGCCAGGTGAAGGAACTGGCGGGGGCGATTCAGAAGCCCCCGCACCAGCTTCACCCCGAAAGACTGTGGCAAGCCTTTGAAGCAGTGGAGCCGGACAAGGTGAAGGGGCACGGCGGCAAGCAACTTGTGGACGTGATCGCGCTGGTGAAGCACGCCTTGGACCCCGACACGCCATTGGCCCCGGTCCTCCTGACGGTGGAGGAGCGTTACCAGCAGTGGCTTGTCGATCAGGAACAGGCGGGGGCGAAATTCACCCCGGAGCAGCGGCGATGGCTGGATGCCGTCAGGGACCACATCGCCAGCAGTCTGAGCATCGAACAGGATGACTTTGATGGCGTGCCGTTCAGTCAAATCGGTGGGCTGGGTCGAGCTTACGAACTCTTCGGCGACCGGCTGCCTGAAATCCTCGAAGACCTGAATGCGAGGTTGGCAGCATGAGCGTTCCTGGGTGGGCAGTGGTGAAACTTGCCGACGTGACGAGGAAGGTCGGCAGTGGGGCAACCCCGAAGGGTGGGAAGAACTCCTACCACACCGAGGGTACGCCGCTTATTCGCTCCCTGAACATACACTTTGATCGCTTTCTTTACGATGGCTTGGTTTATCTGAGTGACGCCCAGGCCAGGGAACTCGATAACGTAGTGGTTCGGGTAGGAGACGTACTCCTCAACATCACCGGAGCGTCAATTGGCCGTGTGAATCAGTGTCCACCCGATCTGGATGGCGGTCGAGTCAACCAACACGTTTGTATCATCAGGCCAGAGACGGGTCTTGACTCAGGTTTTCTTCGTCACTTCCTTTCGTCGCCCCAACAGCAAAACGTCATCTTCCAGATCGAATCGGGAGTGACACGTCAGGCACTAACAAAGGAGATGATCCTCGACTTCGACCTGCCAATCGCTCCGCTCAATGAACAGCGCCGCATCGTTGCCAAGATCGAGGAGCTTTTCTCCGACCTTGACGCTGGCGTTGCGGCCTTGGAGCGGATTAAGGCAAACCTGAAACGCTATCGTGCCGCCGTGCTGAAAGCCGCCGTCGAAGGTACGCTCATCAAACCAAGTCACCCTCACTTCGAGAAGGACAACTGGCTCGAAATCGGAACGGTTCTTACCTGCGTTGAACAGGGCTGGAGTCCCATGTGCGAGCGTGTGCCTGCTACCGACCAAAATGAATGGGCAGTGATGAAGACAAGTGCCGTAATGCCAATGCAATTCCTTGAGGATGAGAACAAGCGACTTCCTGTTTCGTTGGCTCCCGAACCGGACTTAACGGTACAACCTAATGATTTGCTGATTACCAGAGCAGGGCCACGAGCCAGGGCGGCTGTGACATGCTTGGTCCGGTCATGCCGCCCACGATTGATCGTTTGCGATAAAGTCTATCGAATGCGATGCGATCCAGCGGCGGCGGTCCCTGCATATCTCGAAGCGATACTGAACTCGCCGCCAGTTCTTCACGATCTCGATGAACTCAAGACTGGTATTTCAGATAGCGGAGTCAACCTAACGCAACAACGATTTCGGCGCCTGAAAGTACCGTTGCCTCCGCTCCAGATTCAAGAACGCATTGTTATCGAAGTTGAAGAACGGCTCTCTATCATCGCAGTCAATGAACAGCAAATCGAAGCGAACCTCAAACGTGCTGCCCGCCTTCGCCAGAGCATTCTGAAGCGAGCCTTCGAGGGCAGATTGGTGCCGCAAGACCCGACTGAGGAACCCGCCGACAAGCTGCTCGCGCGGATTCCGGCGAACCGGGAAGCTGAAGTGCGAACCCGCCCCGCTGGAAAGTCGTCCCCTAATGGGGCGGCGCGGAAGGGACGGCGGGTAGGGAAAGGTCTATGAACCTGGCATCGTTACAAGCGCTGGTCGCCGAAGGCGAGTCGGCGCAGCTGGAGTTCAAGAAATCGACCGGAGACCTCAAAGGCGGTTTGGAAACGACGTGCGCCTTCCTCAACGGCCATGGCGGGAAGGTACTTTTCGGCGTCACCAAGGGCGGCAGGATTCTGGGCCAGGACATCAACGATCACACATTGCAAGAGGTGGCGCGAGAGATTCTTCGACTCGAACCGCCGGCCACACTAACGCAAACGCGCGTGCCGGTGGAGGGCACACGCGAAGTCTTGGTGCTCGGTACGACCGACCGCTCCCAGGCCCCCTATACCTTTAACGGTCGGCCATACCGGCGTATCAGCAGCACGACTTCCTTGATGCCGCAAGGGGAGTATGAACAGCGGCTTCTTGAGCGGGAGCATCCGCAGAGACGCTGGGAAAACCAGGTCGCGCCGCGCTACCGGCTCAAGGATCTGGATCGAAAGGAGATTCGCCGCGCTGTTAGCGACGCCGTGGCCACGGGCCGTCTCGAAGCGCCGGTGACAGACCCCATCGAGGCCCTCAGAAAGCTGAAGCTGGTCGAGGACGGGCGCTTGTTGCAGGCGGCCGTGGTTGCTTTCGCCAGGGAGCTGTTGCCGAACTACCCGCAGTGCGGCCTGCGCCTGGCGCGCTTCCGTGGCATCCGCAAGGACGAATTTCTCGACCACCGGCAGTTTACCGGGCACGCCTTTGAGCTGCTCCGGGAAGCGGACCTGTTCTTGCGCCGGCACTTGCCGGTCGCGGGCCGGTTCGAGCCCGGCGTCATGGAGCGCATTGACGAGCCGTTGTTCCCACCGTTGGCGTTGCGCGAAGCCCTCGTCAATGCCCTGTGCCACCGAGATTACTCCATCGTGGGAGGAGCGGTCAGCGTGGCCATCTACGATGATCGGGTGGAAATCAGCAGCACCGGCCGGCTGCCGTTTGGACTGACGGTGGCCGACCTGAAACGCGACCACGAGTCGTACCCCCGCAACCCGCTGCTGGCAAATGTGTTCTACCTGCGCGGACTGATCGAGCGCTGGGGACGCGGCACGCAAAAGATCGTCGAGTTGTGCGTACAGGCCGGGCATCCGGAACCGGAGTTCGAGGAAACTGCCGGCAGTGTAACCGTCCGTTTCATTCCGAGCGGCTATACACCGCCGCATCGCGTCAGTCATGACCTGACGGAACGCCAGCGCCACATTTTGCATTTCCTCCGAGACGGGGAGAAACACCGTCTTAGTCAAATCATGGAGGGGATTGGTGTGGATTTGCCCCCCAGCACACTTCGCGATGACCTTATCCTTATGCGAACTCTTGGGCTCGTGGAGTCGGTTGGGGCCGGACGGAGTTCTGCTTGGCGGCTCAAAGCCCTCCAAGGATAACGAGTCAAGCAGGAATCCACGGGAATCCACGGGAATCCACGGGAATCCACGGGATAAGGCGGAATAAGGCGGAATAGCACGGAATAAGGCGGAAGGACATGACCAACGACAGCCAACAGATCGTCAGCAAAGCCTGGAACTTCGCCCACGTCTTGCGGGACGACGGCCTCTCGTACATGGCCTACACCGAGCAGATCACCTTCCTGCTCTTTCTGAAGATGGCCGACGAGATGACCAGGCCGCCGTTCAATCGCCCGCCCATCGTGCCGCCAAAGTTCGGCTGGCAGGCCCTCCTGAAGCTAGACGGCGACGAGCTTGAGGCCCACTACCGCCACTGCCTGGAGGAACTCGGCAAGCAGCCTGGGATGCTCGGCGAAATCTTCAAGAAAGCCAGGGCCGAGATTCAGAACCCTGAACGTCTGCGGCGGCTCATCGTGGACCTGATCGAGCCGGTGAAGTGGTCCTCCATGCAGGCCGACGTGAAGGGCGACATCTACGAAGGGCTGCTCGCCAAGAGTGCCGAGGAAAGCCCCAAAGGAGCGGGCCAATACTTCACGCCTCGGCAACTCATCAAGGGGATTGTGGATTGTGTCCGGCCGAACGCTGACGACACCGTTTGCGACCCAGCAGCAGGCACCGGAGGCTTCCTGCTCGCCGCCTTCGATTACGTTAATCAACATCAGGCCAAGGAGCTAGACAAGGACCAGAAGCGGCACCTGCGGACCAAGTTCGTCAAAGGCGGCGATATTGTCCCCAACACCGCCCGCCTGTGCATCATGAACCTGTACCTGCACGGCATCGACGCTGACCCCTGCCCGATCAAGTCGGGAGTGGACAGCCTCGCCAGCGATCCAGGCGAGCGGTTCAGTGTGGTGATGACCAATCCACCGTTCGGCAAGAAAAGCAGCATCGCCATCGTCAACGAGGCCGGTGATCTGGAGAAAGAAGACTCCGAGTACGTCCGGCAGGACTTCTGGACGACGACCAAGAACAAGCAACTAAACTTCCTCCAGCACGCCCGGACGCTGCTGAAGGTCAATGGCCGCTGTGCCATCGTCGTGCCGGACAACGTGCTGTTCGAGGGCGGGGCCGGTGAGACAGTACGGCGAAATCTGCTCAAGCAGTGCGACGTGCATACGCTCCTGCGGCTGCCGACCGGCATCTTCTACGCCCAGGGCGTGAAAGCCAACGTGCTGTTCTTCGACGCCAGGCCCGCCCAGGAAAAGCCCTGGACTTCAAAGGCTGTGGGTGTATGACCTTCGGACGAACATGCACTTCACGCAGAAGACGAACCCTCTGAAACGCTCGGACCTTGACGAGTTCGTGAACTGTTACCACCCCGCCAACCGCAACCGCCGCAAGGCGACGTGGAGCGAGGCGGCCCTCGATGGCCGCTGGCGGGTGTTCGACTATGAGGAACTGCTGAAGCGGGACAAGGTGAACCTGGACATTTTCTGGCTCAGGGACAAGAGTCTGGAGGAGTCCGACGATTTGCCGGAACCCGACGTGTTGGCCCAAGAGATCGCCGACGACATGCAGACGGCATTGGAACAGTTCTCGGCGATTTCGGAGAAGGTGAAGGGTTAACGCCTGAAACCTACCCGCCCAAGACGGTCCATCCTCGCAATTTGGTTAGGGGTTCAAAGATGTCCACTCGCTCAGCGCATCGTTCGCCGCCGAAACATTTCATTTGGAACGAGGTGCGCTGGTCAATCGGCCCTTGTCTATCCTGCGTATAACGACCGGGACCGGCATAGTGTTCCGTATTGAAAAAACCGATGAGCCTTCAAGGGCGAGTTGGATTTGGGAGTGATTGACAGGTTGGCAAGAAGGGATGACCAAGAGTCGGATGGAAGTGTTTCGTGATCGAGAAGGCGGATTCCTTGCCGAAACGAGGACAAGGCATAGTGAAGGAGAGGAGTTCCGCGGCTGAGATCAATTTCGCGAATCAGTTGCGGGTAAAGCATCGAGAAGGTCCGACGTTCAACTGAGCGGAGCAAGCCGATGGCAGATTGGAAGCAAGGTAATATGCCTTTCTTGAGGCAGCAACTGGAGGCGGGAAACGTCATCTTGTTTGCTGGTGCAGGCTTTTCCGCTGACAGCATCAATATCAGTGATGCCCACCCACCGCTGGGCGGGGCCTTGTCCGCACATTTAGCGGAACAAGCCAGCTTGCCTTATAGTGGCGAGCCTCTCTCAGTGGTCTACGCAGCGGTCCAAAAGACGCTTGGCTCACAGGCATTATGGGACTCTCTCGCCGCCTTGTACAAGATAAATTCGTTTCCAGACTGGTATCACGTCGTCCGGGCAATTACCTGGCGTCGCATTTACACAACGAACATCGACAACCTTTTCCAGAAGCTGTACAGCAAAGGCAACGGTCAGCGGCTCCAAACGATTATCCATCCGGCGCCGCCCGAAGAGCGAGATCAACTCTTCACGACGCTTCAGTGCGTTCATCTACACGGTCATGTGGACCATAAGGCGAATGGGCTGACGTTCACCTTGGACGATTTTGCTCGCCATAGCGCGAAACCTAATCCCTGGTATCAGGAACTGATAGACGATCTTTACCGGCGTCCTGTGCTTTTCGTGGGAACCTTGCTAGAGGAACCCCCATTTCAGCACTATTTGGAATTGCGGGAGACGAGAGATCGCACAGTGGAAGAGTTCCGACCGAAATCATTTCTTGTGTGTCCCAGAATTAGCCCGATCCGTTCGGCGACACTCAAAGACCGCAACATCATGCCCATCGAAGAGACCGGCCAGGAGTTCTTCGCGTCGTTAGCATCTGCCGTCGGTATCGACACGTTGAGCGTCGGCAAAGTTCGGGAACGAGTTTTACCCCAGGTCATTGTGCGGCCAGATACGACCGACTTGGACGAGTCAATTGCCCGGTATTTCGATCAGATTCAGCCTGACCGCCTTCCGCCCGTCAAGGAGTTTTCCCCAGGCCAGTTCTTCTTCGGCGCTGAACCGAATTGGAACGATATACGCAAACGCCATGATGGCATCCGAGTAGTGATCGCTGACTTCTCCACCAAGATTAAGTCCGTGACCGGTGCCTTCTCATGCATCGTTCTTCACGGCCCAGCCGGAAGCGGCAAATCAACTACCATGATGCGAGTGGCTCACGAGTTGGCATCCGAAGGAAACCGAGTCTTCTACGGCAAGAGCATCGAGCGAATTGATCTGACAGGACTCGTTGAAGCGGCGAAACAGGACAAGGGCGAACGATTCTTCGTCTTTCTCGACATGATGTCCCGACAGCTTGGGAGCATCGACCAGGTTGAGAAAGACCTGGCAGCGTGTCGCAACTTTACTCTGGTGCTTGCCGACAGGAGCAATGCGTACTTTAGCCGCTGTCAGGCGATTGCCGATTTGAACCCGACTGAAGTCCGTATGCCGGACCTCTGCGAAGCGGATGTCGTTGCGATAATTGACCGACTAGAGCAGTTCGGATACTTAGGCGTGCTCAAGGGGATGGCTCGTAATGATCAAATCCAGGCGTTCATGGTGCGGGCATCGAAACAGTTGCTCGTGGCGATGCGCGAAGCGACAAGCGGCCAGGGATTTGAGACCATTCTACGCAGCGAATTCAACGAGCTTGCGGAACCTGCAAAGCTTGCTTACACGATCTGCTGCTTGGCCGTGGCCGCAGGCGCGCCGGGCATCTACCGAAAGCACCTCACGCCATGTCTCAGCTCCTCGGAATTCCGAAAGGCGAGCATTATCAACGATATGCTCCGTGGCATTCTTGTCCCGGCGAACACAACAGGAACATTGCTGATGCCTCGACATCGGCTTATTGCTCACTGGACCGCAATTGATGTGGCTCCTGCTGGTCTGAAGGTCGAGGCAACAACCACATTCTTGAAACAGATTTCATCCGATATTGTCCCGAACGAGATCAAGCGGCGCTCTCCCGCATTCCTTGCGTACAGGGGAATGATCAACCTCGAACGTCTGTATGAAATGTTCAATTCGGACATGCAAGTAATCCTTGGCATCTACGAAGAATTGAAAACATACTACAGCCAAGACTTCCTATTCTGGTTGCAATTCGGTATGGCTCACGCTCGCCTCGACCAACTCGATATTGCGGAGAATTACCTAAACCAGTCGAGAGCGCTTTATCCGAACAGCCATCAAACCGAACACCACATGGGAATAATCTACTTGATGCAGGCATCGAAGAACCCTGGTGCCGTCGCGTCTCAAGATCGCGCCAGTGACGGGATTGCAATACTAAGGGACCAAATCAGGACTCGTGGTGATTTTGACTCCTATCCTTATGGCGCATTTTTGGCACACGTCTTGCGCTGGTACGTAGCAGCGGGCAAATTGATTCCTGACAATGATTGGGAAGACTTGCGCCGTGTCGGGCACGAAGCGAAAGCCAAATATTATCGGGACGAGATCATCAGGTCGTCTGTGGATAATGTGGAGAGGGCCTACTTAATGCGAGTCGTGAGGAGAAACTAACCGCCGCAACGGCATACCGTGCGTGGGCAACATGGGCACATTCCACATGCCTCACCGTGCCGACATTGGTTCGGCAGGAAGAAAACGAGGAAGAAAACGGGACGCAGCTAATTGAATTTGTGCGCTTCATTTGGCTTTGGGCCGGGCCGTCCGCGCAACAACGGTGCGGATTGAACGCAACCGCTGGACTATTGCAACCGCATCAACCGCACCGTTCCACAGTCTCATTAGGGGAAGAAAACGGGGGAAGAAAACGGGACGCAGCTAATTGAATTTTGCGTAGCCAGAGCTTCTCAAACGACAGAATGACATGATACTGTCACTCGAACGAGCTGCGTCCCGGTTTCTTCCTTATCACTCGAATGGCTGCGTCCCCTTTTTCTTCCTCGCAGTCCCGGCGCGCCGGGATGGTGTGAGAAAAGTGACATTGAAGCGGGAGATGAGGCATTGAATGAATAAGCGACGGCTATTACCATCGGGTGCAGCCGCCGCAAGTGTTTTCCGAATTCACCGCACGACCTACAATGTCCACATGAAGACTTTGGAAACACCAGTAGTGGATCGCCTGCTTGATCCCTTAAGCCGTCTCCTTACGCCCGACGTTGGTCGGAAGGTCGCCAACTATCGATTTGATGCCAGGGCGCAGGCGCGGATCGATAAGCTCGCGCGCAAGTGTAACGAAGATCAGCTCACCGCCGAGGAACGGCGCGAATACGAGACGTATGTTCAAACCATTGATTTCATCGCCATTCTTCAGGCCAAAGCCCGCGCGCGCCTCAAGGGCGCGCCAGCAGACTGATGGCAAACAAGTCCCTTCGCGAATGGCCAGCCCATTAGCCTCCGGGCCTCGATGTGTGAAGGCAGCGCTGAAGGAACAAGAGGCGGCGGCCGGCCCTAGCCGGCATGCGGCGCCAGCCACATCCCGCGGAGCGGGCACGCCGCCGAGTCTGTGGAATCGCGAAAGAGCTGTGTAGGAATGGAAGGCGTCGAAGCGTCAAGCGCCACCAGGCGGTCGGGCCACTGGCTGGTCGCAGCGAACGTGGGGTCCGTGCCGATGGCCTTCACGTCGAGGGCAGTAATCCTTCGTCGATCAGGTCCTGCCGCAAGGCGACGCGGTCCTCGTGATTGATTTGCAGCAGTACAGCCGTGGCTCGGCCCGTGGGTGTGCGGCCAACTAACATCGTCCATCAGACCTTGCGGTTCTTGAGAAAGCGGCGGGCCTTTGACTGAAGGATGGAAATGAGATCGCCGGCCTTGACGAAGGCCGCGTACTCTGACCGCTCCTTCGGGGTCAATTCTCCTTCGTTGCACTTGTCAGCAAGTTGCGCCACTCGCTCCTGGTCCGCTGGCTCCATGCGAAGCTCGACCAGAGCTCGGGCGGACGCCGGTGTCAGTCTCCGGGTGATCGGATCCAAGAGCCGGTTGAGTACGGCGTGTTCATCAGTCGGAAGCTGCTTGGTTTTCATCTCCGCATTGTAGCCCGATTCAGAAAGCCACCGCAAGAGACCAAACTGCGTACACTCGCCGCAGCCGATGATGGCGGCCATGCACGAATTCCCCGTTTTCCCATTTGCCAAAGCATCCAAACTCGGATGACTGGCCGTTTCTCCAGGCAACCTGAGCGAGGGCTTAGATTTACGCCAACGGCAGACCCGATCGTGCCCGTGTTTGCGTATCGTGCAACTCCATCAACGGCGCTATGGCTGGATGCACCGTGCCATCTCCCAGCGCTTCGACGAATGCGCAGGTCGCATACCCTCTCGCCGCGCTATCGTACTTCGCCTCCCACGCCCGCATCGCCGCCTTGTCGGCGTCGCTTGCCCAGGGAAACCTCACCGTCAGCTTGGGGACGCCACAGCGCCAAGACTTGGGCGTCAACCGGGCGCGAAAGCTCTTTTGCGCCCGGCACAGCATCATGTAGTTCGGATCGCACCCCAGCGAACTCATTGCTTCTTCACTGCCGGCATCGCCCGGCTCAAATAACGTGTGCGTCACCAGGTAACGGAAGCCGGAGCGTGTGCGATAGACGCGCATTCCCCAGTCGCGGTGCGTCGCCAGCCATTGTTGTCGCTTCGCCTGCGCGTCCAGGATAGGATCGATCTTGGCGGCTCTTTGGGGTACGGGAGCGCTTCCAAAAAGCGCCTCGAACAATCGCCAAAAAAACGACGGCTCCTCGCTTGGCGGCTTCACCGGCGGAGGCGGTGCTGCGGACTCCGGCAAATCAACATCGATGAACAGGACCCGTGCGGCATTGAGCACGACGGCCCCATAGGCGTTTCGCGTCAATGCTGCTTCGAGCTCCCTGCCGGAACTGCGGATCTCTTGCAGCACTTCCTCGCGCAACTGCCGTTCGGGGTAGACGTAGCGTTCGGGAAATCCTTCCCCTTGTTCGATGCGCTTTCCGACCCGTTGGACCGCCTCGCGCGCGCGCGTTTCGGCCTCCGCCTGGCTGCCGGCTGAACCGCGCCAGAGCGCGTACGTCAGCCACTTCCCCGCAGGCGTTTGCGACTTTCCTTCCGCCCTCGACCAAAAGCGTGCTATCTGCATGGTATTCGATTTGTATTCAAATGAACCACAAAGAACACCAAGAACATAGCGCGGCCGAGCCGCCGACGGACTGGTAAGCATCAAGACCAAAACCACGAAAGACACCAACCACACGAAAAAAATGATCGGGTGGGTGGCCGGGGCTGGCATAGCATCAGCATCTTCACGCTGACAATAACTAAGCCCCGGCTCTGCGCTGGGCACGAAGCCGGGGCTTGGGTTACACGAGGGAAAGTGTCGCCGGCACAGTTCCAGCCCCGGCCACCCCGAGATCCTTTGAAAGTTCCGCCATTTTCCATTGAAAATCTGCGTCGCGAGCGAAGAATTTGAACGAACAGTAGTACGAAGGGAATTGCAATGCCCTGGCCTCCCATGCCGATACTAACGGGAGCATATCCTTTCTACGGAGACAACGCGATGAAACCCTTGAGTCGCTTGGCTTGCTTATTTTGCCTGCTCCTCGCAGCTCCTGGCGGCGCCCATGCCCAGCAAAGTTCGCCACCGCCAACAGCCGATCCGCACGCGGGCAGGAATACGGTCGTCCAATGGCAACCCGAAGCGGCCGCACCAGCTGTTCCTCCCGGAGATCCTGTTTCGACGCCGAGCTTTTCGGAGCGGATGTGTAATTGCATACGCCACGCATGGGACGACATCCTCACGGATGATTATTCACGCGAGACGGACCGCAGTGTGACGAAGCTGGCTCTCAAAGCCGATTGCAAGATGCTGTGCGGCTCCCCGTACTTGTTCTATCGCATCAAGCCGGTTGAATACGAGGACCTCGAGGCGCCCTGGCCTGGCCCGCAGCAGTGGCGGGCGCTCGGACTCGATCCCTTGCCGCCCGTACGCTATCAGCCGATGCCGCCCATCTCGTCCACGTTGCCCATGTCGTCCGGGTTGCCGTTGCGTGACGACTCGCAGCTTCCGATGCCGCGAAAGATGGAAGAGCCCCAGCCCACGACGGTGCCGCCGGGTACGATCACCATCTATCGACCCATCAAGGAATCGATGCGCTGAAGAATGTGGACGGCATCGGATCGGGCGATTGACCCGTCTGAAGTCGTGCCGCCTGGACGGTCCAGCTCGATGAGCCGTTGGCTGTGAATGTCACGACATAGCTGCTCGGTCCGGTCGCCGTTTGCACCGTCACGCCGCAAACATACGGGTCCGAGGGCGGCGTCCCCGTCTCAAGAAGCTGCAAGCCAAGAGCCAGTGCCTGCACACTTCCCTGATCGCGCTGTGCCTCCTGCTCATTCACGGTCTCGATGAGCACCGCGGACTGGAGCTGCTGGTACGCCATTCCCAACAGAGCCGCAAAGAGGATGACGAATCCAAGCACAATCAACAGCGCGTAACCGCCACGTTTACCGGTGTGGGACCTCATGGATCTCTCGCCACGACAGTGTAGGTTTGCGTGATGCCTCGGTAGCTAAAAGTTATTTGAATCTGAACGCGATCGCCGAGATTCAGAAAATCAAGGTTTTGTACATACTGGGCCACGACAAACGTCGAATTGGTTGACTGGTTTCGGCGGATGAGCGAAGTGCCATCGAGCTCGTAGTCGATCACGATGTCGGGGCTGGTCCAGTCCGCGGTGCCGTTCGGTGGATTGCCGGCATCGTAGCATAGCCAGAGCTGCTTGTTGCTGACCTGCATTCGGCCGACAAACTTGTAGAGATTCTGTGTCCCAAGCCTGCCTGCTGGATCGGAATAATAGCCGCCGAGATCCCGGGCCAGCGCCGCGGCGGCGAGCGCGGCCTCCTCGTCCAGGCGGGCGCGCGCGGCCATGTACGAGGTCGGACGCAGCATGCCGTACCAGATCTTGCCCATCAAGACCACCAATAGCGCCAGCAAGATCGAGCTGACGGTGATCTCGATGAGAGTGAAGCCGCGTCGTTGATTCGGCCGGACAATCATTGCGGAGTTACCACCGTCACCGATACCGTCGCCGATACCGTCGGATCCGTGAGCGATCGAGTAAACGAGTTCACAGTAACCGTGTTGCGAACGGGCACCAGCCAGATCGCATCGGCGCATACCTGGCCGCTCGGAATATCGCTAAGAATCACGTTCAGCGTGGTGCTGCGGATCGGAAACGTTCCGAGACTCTGCCAGGGCTGCCCCTGGGATATCACACCGTTGGGCGGCGCCGTTTGATCGACCACAATGGAGCCGCGAAGGGTCGGCGTGCTGGTGCCGTCGTAGATGCTGTAGGCCGCGTTGTTGGCTTGGTTGATGGCGCTGGGCCAGGTCGCCAGGACGGTGTACCAGCCCGGCTGCATCCTGGTGAAAGTCCACTGGGCGCTGTTGCTGCCGTTGCCCGCGGGATGAATGCGCGAGTACCCCTGGAGCCCAGCTGGATTATCTTGCCAGCCGCTGCCGGTCTCGGAATAGCCCAGATCGCCGTTGACGATTTCCAGCACCGGCGGCGCCGGCTTCAGGCCCGGATCGGTGGACTGAAGCGCTGCCGCAGCGCCAAGCTTTTGCGCCCAGGTGTTCGCGGCAGGAACCAGATACCGAGTTGTTCCGGGACTGAAGTGGCGCTCGAGGCGGGCGAGCTGACGCGACTGCATGGCCACCAGTGGGACCAGGCCTGTGAGCGCTATGCAGAGCACCATGAAGGCTACCAGCAGTTCCAAGAATGTGGAACCTTGTCGCAGACAACGAAACCGTGTGGACATCATTGGAACCCCGGCGTAATCGTGATCGGCCCAGTGATCGTCCCGCTCATGGTACCGGTTTGATCCATTGCCAATGTGCCGGACCAGTCGGTGCTGCCGATGCGGGTCGCGGTCACCGTAAAGCTGGTATCATCGGCGCTGGTGACCGCGTAGCTGTAGTAAGGCGTGCCGGTCACAACGGAGGGATCGATCAAAGCGCCGAGACTGTTGAGGTTGCCGGCATAGGTGCGTTGATCGAGCCAGTAGAGCCGTTGCGCCGACCAAATCGCCCGTAGATTGGCCGCCGCAACGTTGGCCCGTGCCTGTTCAATGGCATTGCGATACCGCGCCGCTCCAAGGACCAGAATGATCGCCACAATCGTCACGGCGACGACCAGTTCGATGAGCGTGAAAGCACGGCGGCGCGGACGGAAAGAAAGGGAGAAAGGGAGAAGGGGAGAAGGGGAGATCGGGAGGTAGGCGGAAGGGAAGAAAGGGAGAAGGGGAGAAGGGGAGATTGAGCGACCTGAAGATGGGGGCGGTTCGTTAGCAGATTCAATTACCAACTTGATTCTCATCGTCGTTCTCCTCCCTCTCCGCCTCTCCGCCTCTCCCCTTCTCCCCTTCTCCCCTTCTCCTTTTCTCCCCTTCTCCTTTTCTCCCCTTCTCCCATTCTCCCTTTCTCCCACTCCGCCCCCTGAGCGCCTAATGCACCGCCCCGGCCATATCGAACATCGGCAGGTAGATCGCCAACATGATGCCGGCGATAGTTACACCCATACTGACGATGATCGCCGGCTCCAAAAGTTTGGTCGCCTTGGCGATCAGCTCTTCCATTTTTTCCTTGTAGAAAGGAGCGATTTGGTCCAGCACCGGGGCAACGGCGCCGGACTCTTCCCCGACATGGACCACATTGCACAGCAGCTTGGTGAACAAGCCCGTTTCCTCGAGCGAATTGGCCAGCGGCCGGCCTGCGGATACGCGCCCATAGGCTCGTTCCAAGGCATCGCAATACGGCGGATTCATGCGGAATATGCCAACCAACACCTCAATGGCTTCGAGCATCGGTACACCGCTCTTGAGTAAGAGCGCCAAACTCGTGGCAAATCGGTACATGGCCGAGTTCACCAGCAATTGACCGACCAATGGCAAAGCCAGACCAATGCCGATCAGACGGCGCCGGCCGTCCATCGTCCGCGCGTACCTGCGGAAGGCGAACGTCGCGAAAGTTAGGCCGATGACGACATACACGCCATCGGCAACGATGAAGTCCGATGCATCGACGACGAATTGCGTGATCCCCGGCAGTCTGGCACCCATGTCGTGGAACATTTTGGTAAATGTCGGTACCACCAGCCAAAGCATGACCACGACCGATGCGACGGCCACGACCATGAGAATGCTCGGATAGAGCATGGCGCCCAGGACCTTGCGCCGAGTGTTCCGCGACTCTTCGATCTGCTTGCTTAGTTCGATGAGGACCGTATTCATCTGGCCGGATATTTCACCGGTCCGAATGACTTGGATCCAGCTATGGTCGAAGACGCGATCGAAACGCGCGGCGGCGGCGTGGAAGGAACTGCCGGCGGAAACGCGGCCGGCAATCTCATTCAGGACCTGGCTCAGTTTCGTACTTTGGCTTTGTTCGGCCCCGATACGGATCGCCCGCAACAGCGGCACCCCGGCTGCAATCAAGGTGGAAAGCTGCCGGAAAAACGCCATCTTGTCGTCCAGCGTGATCCGCTTGTGTGGCTTGCTGGCAACCCTGGCATGGGCTACGATCCAGTCGTCGAAAGTATTCGCCATGATCACTCCTCGCTCATGGTGACCGTCAGCGCCTCTTCGAGGCTGGTCAGGCCGGCCCGGACTTTATCGATGGCGCTTTCATGCAAGAGTTTCATGCCTTGTTGCTGCGCGGTCCGGCACAATTCCGACAACGGTGCCCGGCTTTGAATCTGCTCCGCCAAGACCGGTGTGATGCGGATCACCTCAAAGATCCCGACCCGGCCGCGGTAACCTGAGCCGCGGCAGTTTGGGCAACCTTTGTGACGGTACAAGAGCACGCCGGGCTCCAGATCGTGCCGCTTGGCCGTCTCGAGATCACACTCGTAGGGCTCGCGACACTCCTTGCACAACCGCCGCAAGAGACGTTGAGCCTGTAGCACCCGTAAGGTCGCCGCAAGCAAGAATGGCTCGAGCCCCATGTCTTGAAGGCGGCTGACGGCGGACAGCGCATCGTTGGTGTGCAAGGTCGAGAGCACGAAGTGTCCCGTGAGGGCGGCCTTGAGACAGATCTGGGCCGTCTCCTGATCGCGCACCTCGCCGACCATGATGATGTCCGGATCTTGCCGCAAAAAAGCGCGCAGCGCCGAAGCGAACGTCAGACCGACCTGGCCTTTCACCTGTACCTGATTCATGCCGGTGAACTTGTACTCGACCGGATCTTCGACGGTGCAGATGTTGCAATCCGGCTCATTGAGCTTGTTGAGACAGGCGTAGAGCGTCGTGGTTTTGCCGCTGCCTGTTGGACCGGTCACGAGCATGAGTCCGTGCGGCATCTGGATGGCTTCGATGAGGTCTTTCGCCTGGCGCTCATCCAAACCGAGGTTCGTGAGATGCAGAGGTATGGCGCCCTTATCGAGCAGGCGCATGACGACCTTCTCGCCGTAGACCGTCGGCACCGTGTTGACACGCAAATCGACGCGACGCTCGCCGCTGCGCAAGGCGATCGCGCCGTCTTGAGGCAAGCGCTTCTCGGCGATGTCCATTTTGGCGAGGATTTTGAAGCGCGAAACGATGGGCAGGAACAAGGGCCTGGGCGGCGGCGGAATCTCGTGCAAGAGCCCGTCGATTCGCAGTCGAACCTTGCAACCATCCTCGAACGGCTCGAGGTGAATATCGCTGGCACCGGAGCGCATTGCCTGATCGAGAATCTGGTTGACGAGGCGGATGATACGGCCATCACGCCCCGGCGGCGGCGGCTGGTCCAGGTGCAAGATCTCCTCATCATCGACATCCGCATTGCTGACACTGTTGTCGTCTTCCTCGGCGGCTTCAAACGTCCCGATCTCGCCGCTGAAGCTTGACCCAACGCTGCTCGATCGGCCGGAATAGAGAAAATCGATGACACCTTCGACCGTGGACAAGGGCGCAACCATCGGCCGGACGGTGAAGCCGGTCAGCAACTGGATTTCATCGATGATGAGCATCTCGCGTGGGGTCACGAAAATGACATCCAGGATTTCCTCGCGAATCTCGACGGGAGCCATGAGCTGATCGCGGCATAGTTTTTCCGGAAGCAGCCGGCCCAGCGTCGGGTCTACGCCCTCGCCAACGGATTCGAAGAGCGGCAGGGCCAGATAGCGGCCGTAGGCTCGGGCAATCTCGCGCTCCGTGGCCAGTTCCTTCTTGATGAGGATGTGCTCGATTGAGCCGGCGTCCTTGGTTTGGGCCTCGCGCAGCACATCAAGCTTTTTCGGATCGAGAACGCCGTGCTCGGTCAGCAAATGCACGAGCAGTTGCTGGGTATCCTTGAAATCGGCAGTGGCATTCATTTGGGCAACCCTGCCTTCGCCGGTTGGGCCGTTGGCTGTGTCTTTTCGGTCTTGCGCGAATCGGTTTTCGTTGGCGTACGAGCGTGGGTTGACGATCGCTCGGGAAATGCCAAGTCAACGGAGCGATCGCCCTGGGCGAGGCGGACGCGATCTTCGAAGACCTCCGCGAGAATCAGGTCCTTGGATCCCGCGGCCTGGGCTACGGCATCGCCGACGGCGTACAAGTGACCATTGATCATGGCTTCACCTGTACCGCCCGACAGGCAGGTGGCGTTAAGCGTCATACTGCGGACCGATGCCGAAAGATCGACCTGAATCTCTGACGGCGGCGATGGCCGCGCTACCACGGGTTGTTGCTTCAGCACGAAGGGATTGTGCTCCGGGGCCGGCGGTAGCGACGGCCTCAGGAGTGCCGGGCTAATACTTGGCAGTGTCTCGGGTTTGTTGTTGGTCCAGCCGGAATTCCGGTTGCTCCACACCGCGTACGTGGCGAGCCCCAAGACCACGAGGATCGGAGCCGCCTTCATGAGTTTTGCTTTGTTGGTCGCCATGGCGGTCACTCCAGCAAGCCGACGATAACCACGCGCATGATCAGCGAATCGCCGCGGTCGCCGATCTCCATCTTCATGTTGTCCACGCGAAGCAAACGCTCATTGGAGTCCAGCCAGCGCAGAAAGCGATCGAATTCTTCGTAGCAGCCTTCAACAATGACACTCATGGACACCAGCCGGTAAGGAGCCATCGTCTTGGTGGACTGGTTCTCGATCTTGACGAAGTGGAACGGTCCTTTGCGTTCTTTGAGGAATGTGGATTCCTTCTCGTCGCTGAGCGACTTCGTGATGTACGCGGCCCATTCACTGGCATCCGATTTTGCCGGCATGCGACTTTTGATCGCCTTGTAGTCTTCGCGCAAGCGGTCGATGTCCTTGACGAGGGCCAGACGCTTTTTTTCGTGCAAGTAGTTTCGTTCGATGTCATCGGCGCGACTCGCCAGGGGCAAATAGATGATGAGCCCGGCGAACGCACAAAGGACGCCCGTCACCATCCAGCGCAACTTCACGGGATCGTGCATTCGTTTGGCGACGTATGCTATGACGGCGCTATTCTTGAATCCCAGCTCCAATTCCGCGCACTCCTAAAACATCTGCCGCTATTTACTTGGCGAATCACTCCGAAGGCGGCTTTTTCTCCTTGGGTTTCGGCAGGGCGATGATCTTGAACGTGGCGATCGGCTTGGCTTTGGGATCAGGGGGTTGAACCCATTCGACTCCTTCCATCGTCAAAGTCGGGAAGTCGTGCAGCAAGAGCGGATCGCTTCGCAAGTCGTTCAGAAAACTGTTAACCTCCGCGGGTACGCCTCCTTGCGAGCCAATGGGCACGGACGCTTTGATCATGAGCGCCCGCTGTCCCGGTTTGACGGCGTCGGTGCTGAATTCGGCCAGGCCCTGCAATCGTTCCAGAGACGCCGTCGGCGGCAAGCGCTCGGCGATGTCCTTGGAGTACGCTGACCAGAGCACGCGGCTGGAAATGAATTTCTGCACCGCTTCGACGCGTTCCTTGAGCTCCTTTTTCTCTTTCAACAACGCGCTCTCATCGATGCCTTGCTGCCAGGGGCGTTGCTGAATTTCCAGTTGAGCACCGAGGTGCTTGTCCCCCAGGTCTTGCGCCTTGACATACAGGAACAGCCCCATGCCCAGGACAATCGCAGTCTGGACGACGAGTTCTTTCCACGGGAACATCTCGCGGAAGGAGAGTGGCGGTTTGAGGGAACGGGCCATGTCGAAACCATCGTGCTCGATGTTCACCGCGCCGAGAGCCAATCCGTGGGCGATGGTTGGCGCATCGAGGGTGGGCCCATCCGTCCAGTGCAGCCGGCTTCCCATCTTTTGAATGAAGGGATCTCTCTGAAGGCGCTCGCGCAGGTCGGGTCGCCCGTGCACCATGATGGCGCCCGGAACGGTTTCCACGCCGCAGTAGACCACCAGCGTTTCGAGCGCTCGGATTTGCGCGCGGATCACGGAGCTTTCATCCAGCTCGGGGAGTGAAAAGGACCGCCAGAGCAGGGGAATCTGTCCGGCGACGCCGATGGCGATGCCCTTGTGATTGCCCAAAAAGACGCGGATCAACGTACGGACGCGGCGCGGCGCTGGATGCTGGCTTGCCGCCAGCCGCAGCAAGGCGCACGGCGCGGGTTCGGCCAGCACGATACGGACCGCCTGCTTGCGCAAATCACCAAGCAAGCGGTGGAGGAATTTCTTACGGCAGGCGACAATGCTGGCGACTTTTCGGCTCTCCGGATGCGCACGGATCACGTCAACGACCATGTCATCAATGGCAATATTGGGCGAGCGCAGCACTTCGTGGAGCAACACCTGGGGGGTGGCGCTATCGTCGGTGGTGCGGATCGGGCGGGTGGAGAAGAAGACTTGCTGCGCGGGGATGCCCAAAGCCAGCAGCGGGCGATTCTTGGGGCGCTTCCTTCCTGAGCCAAGGAGCGTTTGCAACATCTCGGCCTGGGAGTCGGCGGGACAGGGCAAACAGGTTCGCGCGATTTCAACCGGGCCCGCCAGCGTCGCCGCCACGCGACTCAGAGCAATCTCGCCGTCACCCACGTAAAGGCCCAGCGCCTGTCGGCAAGGCAGCCGCGCCAGCAAGGACCTCATGGGTATTCCTCCGCGCTGACGCAATCACGGACCGATTGGGTTGATGTCCGGGAGAGCAGCGATGCCGCTGTTCGTAGAGTCGAAGCCGAGCTCAGTCCAGATAACGGTGTACTGGCCGTAGCCGGACGAGCCGGGCAGCCGCGTGAGTGTCAGTGTCCAGGTATCTTCGGTTGCGGTAATGCTGCCGACACTGAAGTACTTCAGGGGCTGTTGAGTAAAATCGAGGGTGGTGATGTCGCTGGCATAGGTGCCGTGCTGAATGTTGTAGCGCTCCTGGGCTCCCTGGACGGCAGAGAGGTAGGCGAACGCTTCGGCCGCTTTGGACCGCTCGACGGATTTCAGGAAGCGCGGCACGCCGAAGGCGGCGAGAACGCCGATGATCACGATCACCACCGCCAATTCAACCAGGGTAAAGCCGCCACGATTCTTTTTTTGCGCCGTATTTGTCATACCTTTTGTCCCTCCTTTAGGGGGGCCCATCGAGAGCCAACTTATGTGTTTGACCGGGCAGGAGGTGACTTTCCTCCAACACATTCGACCCGGGATTTCGCGCACGACACTTTGAGCCTGTTGCAGAATCAACGGCGGCGAACGCCATCGTTTAACCCGGAGCCAACGGCGACGGTGAAATAAAAAACACGCCGTCGCCGTTGGCTCCGGGTTAAACGATCAATTCTGCAGATCGGCAGGGAACGATGGCGAGGCGATCTTTCAGTGCCGACACAAAACCTTAGGTTGCGGCGAAACGCGAGTCAAACAAAACGAAGGCTCGGTCTCGTACAATAATGCCATTCAGTTTCGCAAGGAGAACATTCACGCATCGGGTGAGAATTTGCTTGACTTGCGGGCTTCGGTTGATGGAGGGGGCGGATCGACAGATCAAGGAGGATGACTAGGTGCCAATAATGTCAACAGTGTTTCGACTTGCGACTTTGAACGACGCCGAGCAGATTCAGGGCATCTACGCGCCGTACTGTAGCACGCCGATCTCATTTGAGTTAGAGCCCCCAAGCGTCGAAGAAATGCAGCAACGCTTGAACGTGGTGCTGAAACAATATCCGTGGCTGGTATGCGAAGAGGCCGGCAGGATTCTGGGATATGCCTACGCGAATTTCCATCGCGAGCGAGCCGCGTACCGTTGGTCGGTGGACGTCTCGGTGTACATCGACCAAGACCATCATCGCCGTGGGATTGGACGGGCGCTGTATACGTCGTTATTCGAGCTGTTGCGCTTGCAAGGATACATCAATTCCTACGCCGGCGTCACTTTGCCCAACCCGGGGAGCGTTGGCTTGCACCTGGCGATGGGCTTTGAGCCGGTCGGCACTTATTCGCAGGTTGGGTTCAAGTACGGCGCGTGGCATGATGTCGCTTGGTATCAATTGCTGCTGCAACCGCGATTGGAGAGGCCGGCTCAGCCGCGAGGATGGCGAGAGTTGTGTGAAACCCGAGAGTGGAAGGAGGCGATTCGTGCGGGAGTGGAGATGGTGCGTGGGGCCGCGCCTCGCGCGACGGCGTAATAGCGCTATACATACGTGCGAGGTTATGTAGTAATTAGGCCGTACCTACGTATTTCACCCCGCAGGGACACAGCTTCAGAACTTTCTTCACGGCCGGTCCCGGTCCGATGTAGGCCTGGCCCGTCCGCTTGGAGTAACGCCGCCCGAATGTGTACCCAAGAAACGTAAACGTACCCTCCGGCAAAGAACACCGCCGCGTCTTCTTCTCGTTGACCGTCAGCCGCAGCTTGTCCATCATGGCCCGCATCGTGGTCATCGCCTCATCGGCGTTGCCCCAACAACAGACCACGAAGTCATCCGCATAGTTGACGATGTGTGCTTGAAGCCGCGCCTCGTGGCCCAGCACCTTCCAGCCCAGGATGAACCGGCGCATATACAGATTGGCCAACCATGGTGACGCGACCCCACCTTGCGGTGTGCCACGCCCCTCGTCCTTGTTGCGCGTCGTTCGCTGCTTCCGCCCTTGCTCGTCGATCTCCTCGACCGGCGCTTCCAGCCACAGCGCAATGAGCCGAAGCATGTACCGGTCGCTGATACGCCGAGCCACGCACTGCTTCAGTTCGTGGCCATCCACTCCCGCTGCCCCCTTATTGGCGCGGCAGCGCTCGTAGGCAGTCGCCAGAACGTCCCAGCGGTACAACTTGCCGTACAGAGCGTAGAAGCGGTACTTGGGTTCAGCCTTCGCTTTGGTATGCAGTGCCGTCTGCAGTTTCCCAACCGTTGTGGCTGGAGGTTGTAGGCTCATCACCAATCTCCCGGCTGTCGCCGCTTTCGACACTCGTCTTGAACTGAGGTCCCTTCCCTCCACCGGCATTACCCGGCTTCGACGGTACTACGAACCTCTCCGACTCCCTGCCTGGCCCGGCCTATCCCTCGCGGGCGTCCGGTTGACGGATCACGCCTCCGCCACCTGGCAGGGTCTCCCGTGTTGCGTTGTTGTCCTCTTGCTGCGTGCCAGCGCCCCTACTCCGGCAGGACCAGGGGGGCTCGGTCGTCAACGGATCCCCTGGCGGCGGCCTTCCCCTTCAGGGTGGAGGGTCGGCTCCTGCAAGACCCGTTTTCGGAGCCTGCTCGGCGTTCACGTAAGTTCTGGCCCGACCGCTCGCTGAGTCGCTTACACGACCCTTTGACGTCCAAGGCTTCCTATGACATCGTTACCTCCGCCACCACTCAGACTGCTTCCGGCTGGAACGACCACTTGACTTAAATGCAAAACGAAGGGGATCACTCGCCCATGGAAAAGTGATCCCCTTCGTTTTGGTGATCCTCTTTGTTAGATTTGGGCGTTCACATCGGCGCAAAGTCACCGGCTGAATATTCACGTTCAAAAAAGAGTCAATGATTACGGTTTGTGGTTCGTACCTCGCTACACGGCCGAAGTTTCTCGTCCATGATAGACTGAATAGATCGAGGCATCGCTTGGCAAACCTGTCCGCGATGCCTCGCCGCCCTGGAGAAACTCAATGAAACGCACTCTCCTTGGAACACTTTTAGTTGCAGGCATCGCCGCTCTCATCGTCTCGCGCGCGGAAGCGCTGTTGGACGCCGCACTGCCGCTGCAAGACATCATCCGCGATAGCACGCCCATCTTCACCGTGAAAGTCGAATCGGTTGACCCCGACAAGCCGTCGATGACGCTCACGGTGGACGAGGCGCTCAAGGACAAGGTGCCGTTCAAGGAAATGAAGATCAACCTGACCGGCGACGCCGATGCCAAAAATCTGAAACACCACGATGTGCTCTATAAGCGGGTCGCGAAGGATGTCCCACTCATCATCTTCCTCACCAAAAAAAAGGACGACAACTATGTCGCATTCGGGTTCACCAATGGTACCTGGCTACAGTTGACCGGCTCGAAGGCCGAGGATTCCGACAAGATTCGCTGGCAATTCACACATTGTGAGCCGGGGTTGCGCGGCACGTACAAGGGAACGACGGAGGAACTGAAACAACTCGTCGCCGATGTAGTTGCAGGCAAGAAGACTGCTCCACCCATAAACCGCAAAGAAAAGCCCGGCTTTGGTCCGGAGTTGGAACAAAAGGATGACAAACCGAAGGGGTCAAGTTCGTCATCGAGCGGCGAGACCGCGGCGAGCTATACGGATGGTCCTCCGCTCGCCGTCATTCCGAGCGTCGTCGTCGGCGGCCCACTCGCGCTGCTCGCCATGTTGTTTCCTGCTCTGTTCGGCGGTCTCTTGCTCGTTCTCCGCCGCTGGATGGCGGCGCTCACGGTCGCCAGCATCAATAGCATGCTGTACATGGTTTACTCCGAGTTCAGCAGCGTCCTCGAAGATTTCTCCTGGCTCGACCCGGTTTTCAAATTCCTCGGCTTGAATCCCGCGCGCTGCGACCGCTTTTTGCAGAATCTTCACCTCGAGCAGCCGTTGGTGCTCTGGGTGCTGATGCTTCTCGTAACCCTTGCGGGGACCATTTGGGCATGGCGCCGGCACCTCGCCGCGGTTCAGGCACAAGCGGAACTTACCGCGTTCGATCCGGAGCGCCCAACGATGCTGCCCTTTTTTCGCGGCCGTGACAGCCAAGCGGATGCCATCGTAAGCCAGCCGCAATCCGCGACCACGAAACCCGCGTTACCGCCGCTGCCCAACATCCGCACCTCCGGAACTCAGCTCGTGCTTGCCGAGGGACCTCGAACCGGTGAATTGATCGTTCTTGCCGTCATCAGTGCGCTCGGCGCCGGCGGCTTGGTTTATTGCATTCTGAGCCGGCAGTCGCTGCTCGGCCAGCCCTGGCTAACCCTTCTGGTGATGTGGTTGGGAATCTGGTGCGCCACGCTCTATGCGACATTCCTTTGGTTAACGAAATCGGCCCGCTCGCCGTTACGCTCCGGTTTGCCCTTGGAGGGTGTGATCCTTCTGGTCATGAGCATCGCCGGTGCAGCCTTTGCCGGCACATTCAGCGGCACGGGCTCGGCGGCGCTCGTTGCCACCTCGCAAGGGCAAGAAAACGATTCCCCAACAGAGCGATCCAAATTCGTTCCGCGCGGCATCGTCTGGAAGTTCCAGCCGCCCGGCAAAGGCGTCATCAACTCCTCTCCGATCGTCGATTCCGGGGGCGAACACATTTACGTCGCCACCGTGATCCGCAGCATCACGGGCTCAGGCGGCATGCTCTACTGCCTAGAGAAGAGTACCGCACCGGAATCCGGCCGCGAAGAATGGACGCCTAAGTGGAAGTTCAATGCGAACGATCTGCTTATGGAAGTTTTCAGTTCGCCCTGCCTGGTGAACGGCAAAATCTACATCGGCGAGGGCTTTCACAAAGACCGCGATTGCATGATGCGCTGCGTCGATGCCGAAACCGGCGAGCAGATCTGGCAGTTCCGTACCAGCAGCCACACCGAATCATCCCCCTTCTATTGGGATAGCAAGGTTTACTTCGGCGCCGGCGATGATGGCATGTATTGCGTCGATGCCGGCACCGGCGATACCATCTGGCAATACCAGATCGACAGCAAGGACGAGTCTCAGCGCTTGCACATCGACGCCAATCCAATCGTCATCGACGGCCGCGTGTACTGCGGCAGCGGCCAGGGCGACAAGGCAAAATCCACGGCCATCTTCTGCCTCGATGCCCGGACCGGCATGGAGATTTGGCGCCGGCCCACCGACCTGCCCGTTTGGGGCCAAGCGACGGTTGATGACGATCGAGTGTACTTCGGCGTCGGTAATGAGACCTTCGGCAGCGAAGAGGACGACCCCAAGGGCGCCTCACTCTGCGTCAACCGGAAAACCGGTGAAACGATCTGGCGATTCGACACCAAGGGCTCGGTCCTGAGCAAGTGCACGGCCATCGCCGATCGCTTGTACTTCGGCTCCCGCGACGGCAATTTCTTTTGCCTCAACCGTGAAACAGGCAAGATCGTTTGGAAACAGGAACTTGGCAGTCCGGTATTGCTCGCACCCACGATCGCGCACTGTCAGAGTTGTGGAGCACCGCTGTGCGTGTATGTTTTCAATAATGAGGGCAAGCTATTCTGCTTAAATGTGGCCAGCGGCGAGAAGTACTGGACATTCGATGTCCTGGAGGCCTCGGGAATCAAAGTATCGGAGTCATACCCGCCAGAATTCTTCTCCACGCCGTACATTATCCAGTCGCGCACCGACAAAGGCGAAATCCATCGCCTCATCTTCGGCGCCGGCATCGGCGACGATCTGGGATACAAGGCGCTCTTAATGTGCTTCGAAGCGGAGGTGGTGCATTAACGGCGTGTTCAAACCGCTCAAGGAGCTGGGTTTGGCCGACAACCATTGCGTCCGCCTTATCGTGCAGCCGATTGGAACGCGCGATGCCCGCGACTGGGGCTGAAGGAACTGGCCGCGCTGAAAAGTCTGCACTCTCTGCACCTTGGCTCTACCGAGGTAACTGACGCGGGGCTCAAGGAGTTGGCCGCGCTCAAAAGCTTGCAGCGGCCGAACCTTAACAGCTGCAGAAACGCGGGGCTGAAGGAGTTGGCCGGGCTCAAAAACTTGCAGTTGCTGGACCTTTACATGACCAATGTGACGGACGTGAGTCTGAAAGAACTGGGCGAGCTCACACTTGGGTCAAAAGCCGTGCCGTCAAAGCAGTCTACGGCTCCGTGTATTCGTCGCCTGCCTCATACAAGGCAATTCGGTTTCGCGCGTTGGCGCCCTCCCATTTTGCGTATTGTTCGTCTTCCAACGCGGCGCGCTGCCACTTCAACGCAAGCTCGAAGTCCCATATTCGGGCGTAGGCGGCGGCCAGGGTTCCCAGGCACCCGGCGTCCTTCCAATCCGTTAACTCGCAAACCTGCGTCGCCAGCTTGACCGCCTCAGGTCCATTGCGGAATCGATCGTCACGGCACGTGGCGAGCAACCAAGCTTTTTCGTTTATCGCCGGCACGCATCGTGGGTCCATTCGAATCGCCTCATCGTAATCGCATAAAGCGCTGGAGAAGTCGTGCAACTTCGCCTCGACACAGCCGCGATTGAGGTGCACGTTGGAAGACCTTGAGTTGTGAGTAAGAGGTAGCGAGACATTGGCTGACACGAGGTCGGGGTACAAGAGGTCGGGGTCCAAGAGAAGGACGTTATCGTAGTCCGATCGCGCCTTGTCGTATTCTTTGAGCGCGTGCCAGGCCCAACCGCGTTCGAGGTAACCTTCAGCCCATGCCGGCTTGAGCCGGATCACCTCGTCAAAATCCTGAATGGCGCGCTGGTGCTCGCCTTTCATGAATCGAGCATAGCCGCGTCCTAACAAAGCAGGAGCCAGATACGAAACACTCTCGATGCGTATTTTGACGGATTCGGGTCGCGCCATACCCCAGTCGAACAAGATGAGCGTCTTATCAGTGACGACGGGGATCGGTGCAAGACGAATGGCTTCATCGAAATCAGCGATGGCCTGATCGTATGCTTCTTGTTCCAGCCGAACATGGCCGCGAGTGGCAATGGTCGCCGCATCGTCCGGGTCCCGCTCGATGGCTTCGTTGAGGTCCTCGAGTGCTTGCTTCCATTCCTCGTTCAACCAATGTGCTAGTCCGCGCCGGTAGTAGCACCAGGCACCGTTAGGATGGTCGCGGATCTGCTCGGTGAAAAAGCTGACCGCGTCCTCCAGCAGCACCATTTCGGACCGGGGCACCCATAGTTCGGTATCGCTGGGCCAGAGGCGAATCTTTCCATCGCGTTCGTCGATGACCCAATAGGCAACATGACCAAGCCGTTCCCGATACATGGGATCGGTGTCATCCAGTTCGAGCCAGCTTGCAGGATTCTTCTCAACGATGTCTTGGTCGAGCTTGTGCTGGGGAGTTATCCCGGGTGCCTTCAGGATTACAAGCTTTCCCTGCCATGGTCTGGATTCCGGGCCAATACTGCTGACGACTGCAAGGAGCGACAGTGGCAAGGCGAATAATCTTGCCAGGCGAACAGCTATCATGATGGTGGTCGCCATGGTTCGCGCCTCGGCGTCGCTCGCATGCTTGGCCTATTCCAACAACCATACGCCAACCTATTCCGAACCTCGGCGGACGGCAATCCGTTTGCCAAATTGGCATGGCGACCTCCCAAGCTTCTGGCGCACAGATTATATGTCCAAATCGCATGCCACGGGAGCAGGGCAGACAAGCGCACCCCGATCACGTAGCCTTTCACCATGTCCAGCACAATGCTCGAACTGCTCGTTCGCAACTTCAAGGAGAACGGCATCAAACTGCTCCTGGAACATGGAGCCAACGTCCGCGATCTGCTCAACATGGTCGGCGGAGCCGCTGCCGCCGACATGGACTTCACCCACATGACGGTCGAACGCACACACTTCATCAAGCGCGGCTACCGTCATCTCCTGGGCGACATGCTCGTGAGATTGCCACTGCGGGTCCGCACGGGGACCAAGAGCATCTTTGTCTACATCCTGATTGAGCATCAGTCCGATCCTGATCGCTTCATCATGCTGCGTACAGCCGAATACCTGGTGGAAGTGTACGCCTGGCAGAAGCGCGCCTGGGAGAACAAGCACAGTTCGACCACCGGCCTCTTGCTGCAACCGGTGATACCGGTGGTCTTCTACACCGGCACCGAGCACTGGAAGAACATTGCCACGCTGACCGAATTAGTGCAGGAGGGCAGCCGCTTCGAGCCGGTGATTCCACACATTCGACCGCACTATCTGAATTTGCCCGACCTCGCAGTCGAGACGCTGACAGGGTGTACCGAACCTGTTCCACCCGCGAATGTTGAATCCGTAACTGGTGCCACGCATTCCTCGCGTAAAGCTTTCATCTGCAGGACAAATGAAGATCGGATGAGACCTGGGCGTCAAAATCATTAACAGCAATTCCGATTCTTCGAAGACGGCTCTTACACGCGACGCTGTTGGCCATTTCACGAGCTTTGGAGATGCCCGCCACTGCCATGGTGAAGAAGACCGCGAAGATCAGAATGACGACAACGAGGTCGATCCAGCGAAATGTCCTACGCGAGCGTTCTGATGATGACATTGTCTATTTCTTCACGGGATAGGCGGTCACCTTGTAGATCGACTGGGACAACAAGAGGTCATTGAAGAAGAACAGATTGCCGGGCACGTCGTCGGATTTCCAGGCGAGGTGGGACACGATGGTCCCCTTGGTCAGGTCGATGGTACAGATTTCGGGTTTGCCTTCCTTGGCATCTTCGCCGGGATATTCCAAGGGCAGATAGTAGATGCCGTTGGACCCTGTGCCATGGCCGGAAGGCATGCCGGTGGCGAGTTCCTTCCAGGCCGGCTTGCCGTCATCGAGGTTGTAGGCCTTGACCGACTTCGTGCTCACGACCACGACCTTATCGTCAAAAACACTGGCGACGTAGCGATCCTCATCGGCACGCGGTACCTCCCAAAGCACGTCACCATCCAGCAGCGAGAGGCACATCAACTTGTCGGCGTCGGGCGGGGCGATGATCACCTTACCATCGTGAATCATCGGCGCGGAATAGTGCCAGTAACGACGGGGAGGGGTCGGCTTCTCCGGATCGTTCTTGAGAGGCGGCTCCTGCTCATGGCGATAGATGTGCGCCCAGACGATCTGGCGACTGATTGGCTCGACGGCGACAACCGCTCCCGTATTGGTCTGGCACACCAGGATGCCGTCATCGAAGGAAATATGCCCGGCCTGCATGCGGCGCTCGGGCTGGTGCAGAAGGCTCATGCCCGCCTTGCCGAGTGGCAGCTCCCACAGAATGACCGGGGGTTTACTCTTTATCCCGGAGAAATCTGTGTTGTCAAGACACACGAGGCGGATGAGCTTGTCCTTTTCGTTTAGCAGGTAAAGCTTATCGTCCACCGCTAACGGCGTGGAGAGGAAATAGGACCCGGTCAGCGGCCCCGGCTTCGTTATGTCTGGATCGAATGTCAGCATTACCTTGCCGGTCGATAGTTCAAAAGCAAGCAGATCATTGTGCAGCAGCTCCTCGGCAAATAACTCCCACCCCTTTAACTCCTTCTTGAAAGCCCGTGGCAGGAATGAACAATCATTGAGGGCGTAGATATAGCGATTGTCACGGCTGAGTGAACCAACCGAAAAACTGTCCCACAGTGCACCGAAACAGTGGTCCTCTTCGGCCTGCTCCAACCATTCTTGAGCAAGACGCCACTTCCAACCGCGTGCCGCCAGCTTATCAGGCGTCCGGTTCAGGTCGAATTCCCATTCCACATGCCCATTCTCAGCTTTGACGCACGAAACTCCTGAAGCAGTTGGGATCACGACCACGGGCACCGAATAACGAGAACCGGTAACCGCAAATCTCGCCGGCAACACCGGTTCCTTTGCTTGGTATTGCAGCTTTTGGAACTTCTCCAGCCAATGACGATATGCTTGCTCGGTGACGGTCGGCCCTGTCCAGACCGGCTTGCTGAGATCTGGCGTACCGCCCATACCCTGGGCGGTGCGGCTCAGCGAGCCGCCGAAGCCGAGCAGCAGGTCGCGGACCTCGGCGTCTTTATCCAAGCGGGCTCGGATTTCCTTGGCAACATCGACGGCGGTCAGCTTGCGCTTGCCCAGCAGCAACGGATGCTCCTCCAGGTATCGAGAGAGTACGGTGTCGGGAAACTCGGCACGTTTGGTCATGCCTGCTCGCCTAAGGCTCACGAGCGCTTCGAACACCAGCACGGGGTCCAACTCGTTTGGGTCGGTAGCCTCAAGCAGCTGAGAATAGTAGTTGGCCGCTGGAGCATAACTGCCGGATTTGAACAACATGCCGGCTAGCTCGCGAGCCGCCAGCGTGGCGCCCTTGGTGCCGCGATAAAACGTGGCCACTTTATGCAAGGATTCCGGCGATTGCGACTGTTTAGCCTCATTGAATGACTTTTGTGCCTGCTCTTCCTCGGTGGCCAACTCCGCCTTGCTCAAGCTGTTGAGTGACTTCAGCAGCAAGGGACTGGCGGCGTTTGAAAGACTCTTGTACTCCCAGATTTCTTCGGTGATGCCATCGTGCTGCTCGACGTTGCTCAAGATGGCAACCAGCGGATCGGTCTTGGCGTCGAGCAACTCCTTTAGAGCTTTCCTTGCCTTGGACCACTCGCGCTTTTCCAAAAGCGCCTTTGCTGCCTCTAGTCTCTCCCGCGCCGCATCGTCGGCGATCAAGGTGAACGGTTTTGGCGGCGGTATAACACGCCGCTCGGTATACGCCGTTCCCTGCGGATCATTCGCTCGCAGCGGCAGACAGGACGCGGTAACGATAATAAGGAGGAGAACGGCCAAACGGCAGGTGGACATGGCGACGCTCCTGAGGAAAGTGCTAAAGATATGATAGCCGGTATAGGCAGTGTGGTCTTCCCGCGGCGTCTTCTTCGTCAGCCACCTGAATCCGTCGTTCGTGATATGGTCGTCATGACCGCCTATCCCAAGACGCTTTAACGTGGTTGTGGTTCGGAGAAGTTTCGTGAGAAGTTAAGACCTTGCATCGGAGGGTGAGGCAGGGGAGCCTCCCATATAGACGCCGCCTCACCTGGAAGGTTCGCGGACCGCCAAAGTTGGCCTAGCCATATATGGAACTTGGCGGCGGTGCCCATTTCCTGAGCGCAACACCTTGCGAGTATAGAACTTATGGAATCAACCCCCACCGCCAAGGGGGATGCGGCACTTGGCGGAGGTAGGGTATTCCAAGGCCCTTGGGAGGTCGCGCCGGGAGGCAGGGCGGGGTTCAGCCGAGTTTGCAACAGCGATTCAGAGTGCCCATGTCGTCGGCGCCGGGTACTGCCGGCACAATTCGCGTACCTCATTGCGAACACGCTCTCGCACTGCGGCATCATCCGGCTGCGACAGTACCTCACCGATCCAACCCGCAATGGTCCGCATTTCCGGCTCGCGCATTCCACGCGTCGTCAGCGCCGGCGTCCCAACGCGAATACCCGACGGATCCATCGGTGCCCGGGTGTCAAACGGGATCATGTTCTTGTTCACGGTGATCCCCGCCGCATCGAGGGTTTGCTCCGCCAGCTTGCCACCCAGGCCTCGCGCGGTCACATCCACCAAGAGCAGATGATTGTCAGTCCCCCCGGAAACGATGCGAAAACCCAGCCGTTCCAGCTCGTATGCCAGGGTTCGCGCGTTGGCAATCGTCTGCGAGGCATAGGTTTTGAACTCCGGCTTCAGCGCTTCGCCGAAGCAGATCGCTTTGCCCGCGATCACGTGCATGAGCGGTCCACCTTGTAATCCTGGGAACACCGTTTGATTGACCTTTTGAATCCATGCTTCCTTGCACAGCACAAAACCAGCACGTGGGCCGCGCAGCGTCTTGTGGGTCGTCGAGGTTACGAAATCGGCAAAGGGAACCGGGCTGGCGTGCTGCTCCGCGGCTACCAAACCGGCGATGTGGGCCATGTCCACCATCAATAGCGCACCGGTATCCCGGCAAATCTGCGCGAAGGCAGCAAAGTCAATCTCACGCGGATACGCACTCGCCCCGGCGACGATGAGCTTCGGCTTGTGCTCGCGCGCTTGCTGTGCGACCTGGTCAAAATCGATTCGCTGGTCGTCGCGTCGCACGCCATAGCTGACCACGCGATACAGCTTACCCGAAAAGTTCAAACGCATGCCGTGCGTCAAATGGCCGCCGTGCGACAGGTCCATCGCCAAGATGGTGTCACCGGGGCTCAAGGCGGCGAAGTAGGCGGCCATGTTCGCCTGCGCTCCCGAGTGCGGCTGGACATTGGCCTTTTCCGCTCCGAAGACTTTCAATGCGCGCTCGATCGCCAGCCGCTCGACGATGTCAACAAACTCGCAGCCGCCGTAATAGCGGCGTCCGGGGTAACCCTCGGCGTACTTGTTCGTGAGCACGGATCCTTGTGCCTGCAGCACCGCGGGACTGGTGTAATTCTCCGAGGCGATCATCTCCAGCCCTTCCTGCTGGCGCCGCCGCTCGCCTTCAATGGCCTGCCAAACCTCGGGATCATTCTGCTGTATCGGGTTCATGATGCGCCCATCACTTCAATGCACGATCGCTATCACCACTTCGATAATGATAAGCAAAACCACGATCACTTCCAGAAACTGCGTGCGATAAGAATCGGCTTGATCGGAAATGACCTCATAAACATCCTGAATGACGTCGAGCTTGCGCTGAATGATGCTTTCCCATTCATTGAGGTGGAACCGCGTCGCCAAAAGCCGATAGACGCGCGCCAGGTACTGATCGCCGACCAATTTCAAGACATTGCCGGTCCGTTCAAAGAGACTATTGGCCTCGACATTGAGCTCGCCGATCGCTCGCAAGGCCTTGTAGGTGCCGCGCCAGATGGGAAATCGGCCTTGCGCTGCCCGATGGATCAGCCCGTAGGCATTCGCGAGTGCCACATCCAGCCGGTTATCGATGTGCCGATATTCAAGGAGCTGCAGGTTCACAAACTCGATTGTTTGCAGCGTCTCATCGCAGTCCTGGTCGATGAGGCAGGCGGCGCCCCAGTCGGCGATGAACAGGTCCCAGGGATAGTACGTCATGTACTGCCGGGTCGCTTCGGCAATCTCCGCGGCGCTCAGTGGTGCAGATTCCAGCCGCACCAAGCCGGCCAACCACTCGGATTCGTCGGGGCGCCGCTCCAAGGGCAGCGGCTCGCCCGGAAAAAACTGGAAGACGAAATACTCTTCACTCAGGTCGTCCTTCCACTGCGGATGATCGATCGCCGGGAGCAAATCGGCATAAAGCGGCTGCAGCGCGGTGCGCGCCGCTGCTATCCAGGACTCGGGCTGAGCCAAATGCCCCGCCAACTGCAACAACGCTTCCGCCGGCGCCTGAAATGGAACATGAAAGGCTGCACTCACGCCGGCAAAGTCGAATACCGTTGCCTCCGAGGTGACGCTCACCGGGCCCAACTCCGGCACTTCCAATTGCGGCGCCGGCAATAGTAACCGCAAGGGTGGCGGAGTATACGCAATAGAACTCGGCGTCCGTCGGCGTCGTAGCAATCGCTTCCGCTCGGCCGGAACAATGGCCTCGGCGCGTTCCAGCAGGATCTCGTCACCCCAGTCGAACGCGACATAGACGTGGAGTATACCCCGCAAGGTGGTGGCACTGGCGCTCGGCGATTCGACCATGGGGTTATTCTAGGGTGCATTGGAGTTACGCCATTGCGCTGATACATTGAGCAAAGACAATAGGCCGGAGTTTTGCTCATGCCGAATCCGTTTCCGGGCATGGATCCTTACATTGAACGTAACGAGATTTGGGCCGACTTTCACTCCGCACTGATCGACGCCATCCGCGGCCTGGTGCAACCACTGCTACGACCACGCTACGCCGCACTCACTCAGGACCGATTGTACGCTGTTGAATCCGAGCAGCCGATTCGACCAGAGATAGGCGTTGTTCGGACTTCCACCGCGGCGCCCGCCGTGACTCCGGCTGCCGTTGCCGAGCCCGATGCTCCCGCCATTTTTGAAATCTGGCGCGAAGAAATCCGCGAGCCGCTCATACAAATTGTTGAGCCTGCAGCAGGCAATCGCGTCGTAACGGCCATTGAAGTGTTGAGCCCGGACAACAAACGGCACGGTCCAGGGCGAGATGCGTACCTCACGAAACGCGAGGAACTTTGGTCGAGCGGGACCAACCTTGTTGAAATCGACTTGCTTCGCGAAGGCGATCCGACCGTGCGCTTATCGACCGAAAAGCTTGCCAGCCTCGGCCGCTGGCACTACCTCGTGGCCGTGACGCGGCGGCACCCATCACTTCAAGAAGTGTACGCGATCCCGCTTGAGCGCCGCCTGCCGCGAGTCGCGATTCCCTTAGCGGCCGGCGACAAGGATGTTTCCCTTGATCTGCAAGGCGCGCTACAGCGTTGTTGGGACGAAGGTCCTTATCCGGAAGTGCTACGCTATGCCGAGAATCCCCGGGGCTTTACTCCGCAGGAAGTCCAGTGGTGTCGCGAGTTGTTGACCAAGGCCGGAATCCGGTCCGCATGTCAAACTCAAGGGGAACCTCGGCCCATCAACAATTCGCGTGCCTCATCCGATGAATGAGCCGTCGGCTTCGGGCTGCCCTCCACGAAGTCGTAACCCTCAATCCGTTTACCGCCAAATTCACGATCACACTCGCTGAGGGCCATCGACGGCAAGACCTCGCGCGCTTGTTCCCCCGAGATGTGATGTAGCCGGCATAGCGCCCGCACCCGATCGACCTCGCGAAACTGCTTCACTTGGTCTTCATACGAATCAAAAGGCGGATGGAGGGCCAGTGGCACTTGCAGAGCGATTTGCAGCGTTAGAGCGGCGACAACAAGAAAGTGACATTGTTTCATCGTCAGTCGATCACCCAGTTGCAGCAACCGGGGTATGAGGGCCCCGCAAAGATAGAACACCACGCCAAGATGCGGTAACAACCGGTAGCGCTTCCAGGCGAAGATTTCACCATAGTCTCGATAGGCTCGGCCGCTCAAGGGCAACCAACTCGCAAGGATCACCAGCCCCAGACCCAAGACAAGCAGGCGCCGGTCGCGCGCCCAATACCACCCCACCGCCGCCAAGGTTAGCGCAAGCATCAATCGTCCAGTCACCATGTAATCCGGGGCTTCAAACGGTGGATACCCGACTTCACCGGGCAGCAGTGCATCGACGAAAAACCGCCAGGTATACAGCCCTCCCTTCAGCGGATCAAAATGCATCGATTCCCCCGGGCCGATATGCGGCTGATGACCAAGCAATAAACCGATATTATTTGGGAGTGTAATCGCAAGAGATATGAACGTACCGAGAAAGGGTACGAAACATGGCGCAACTTCTCTGCCAAGTCGCTTCCATTGAAGGACCCGGTCGGCGAGCAAGTAAAGAGAAATCAACGGCCCTGCTAAGACTCCGATGGCGAACCAACCTGGTGACAGCAGCGACCAAAATGCCGCCCAGAACAGGTGCCGTTTCTTCCCGGTTCGAAGCCACGATTGCGCTGCCAGAAGCCCAAGCAGCAGCATGTCCATCGAAAGCACCGAGTAGCTTGCCGAGAACCAGTACACCGCTTCCATGTACTGCGCGGAGACGCCATAGAGCCCCATCGCCAGAAGGCCGGCGAAAGGGTGGCCCAGTTCGCGCCACACGAAGCGGTAAATCAAAACCAACCCGCCGAGCAGCGCCAGCGGTCCTTGAAACGCATTGACGAATGCGACGTTTGAGAGATCCCCCGCGATGCACACCATCAGCCATTCCGTCAACCGTCCCAGCGGCATGCTATGTTCGTTGGCCGGATACCAGAGATTGGCAAGGGTATCCTGCCACGTCCACGATCGCCGCACGATTTCAAAGTCATCCCACAACATCATGGGCCGCACGATACCAGGGATGTAAAACGCCAGACTGGCGAGCGCAATCAGCCCTCCCCAGATAACAATGGGCTTCCACGACCAGTATTCGTGTGCCGGCGGCGCGAGGTCCGGCTTCAAGACGGGTTCAATCGATGAACGAAAAAAGGTCGTCTGGGTCATCGGCTATACTATAGGCATTCTGCATCTCGGAGAAAGATAAGCATGGGACCGATCCTGCGAAGCATCGGAGTACTTCTGCTCGGCGTAATTGTCGCGATTGTGATTATTCATGGATCCGAGACATTATCCGAGCGCTATTTCGGGTTCTTGAATGACGTGGACAAGACGAATACGGAAGCTGTGCAGAAAGCACTTGCCGATGCACCGCCGGGAGCATTGTGGTCTGTCCTTTTGGGTTACTTCATCGCCGCTATTGCAGGCGGATGGTTGGCGGCGCGGCTTTCTTGCTTGTGGCCCATGGCTCACGCGATGTCGGTCGCGATTGTACTTCTGCTGGCGAGCGCAATTAATCTGCGCGAGTTCTCGCATCCGGCTTGGTTTGTCGCGCTGAATCTGTTGGTCATTCCGCTGGGAAGTTATATCGCCGGTTGGCTGGTCACAAGAAGCCGGCCTGCTCCTATCGAGCCGGCGCAGCGGCCGTCGTCCTGAGCAGGGCAGCTCGAATGCCCGCAAGTGTCTCCGGCGCGTGCAGTGAAGACTTGCCGAACCCCGGCAGCGCACCACAAGCGACGGCTTCGCGTTGGGCATCGGCAAAGTTGCTGACCAGCATGATCGGCACATTCTTGAGATTATCATCACGCTGGAACGCACGAATGATTTCAAGGCCCGGCGTACCGTCGCGATCCAGCAGCCGGTTCACCAGGACGAGCGCGAATTCTCCCGATTGGGCTTCGTGAATCGCCTCTTCTTTCGTGTCCGCACCCACGACCTCCGCGCCAAAGTGCTTCGTCAACACACAAGAGATACTGCCATGATCCATCCAACACTGGCCTACGCTCAACACTCGCTTCTTCGCGTCCATCTCACCGAGCCCTTTCTTGGATTAGGCATTAGGCATTAGTAACGAATGCCTAATGCCCAATGCCTGCCCTTTGCTATGCCCGCCACTCATACGTTGCCGATTGTCCGACGTTTTCTTCCACCTCGACCCGTAAGACCCGCGGAACAAACTGGTATTGCCGTTTTAGGTCGTCCAGCAGCCGTTTTCCGATATAGCGAGCCAGCAGTTCCGCTGTCGTATTCTCAATTGGCAACAGTACGCAGTCCTCACGCGGGAACAACCATTCGCGTTCACGATAGCGCACCTGAATACTCGACGGTCGTTCCATTACCACGATGAGCGGATTGCGTGTCGGCAACATGACACGATGATCGAGCTCCTCCGTGATCATCTTGGTCCGCTGCTTCAGGGCGATGAAGTCGAAGACATAGAAGTTGACATCCAGGTCGCCTTCCACTTCGACCGCGGTGCGGTAGTTGTGTCCGTGAAGCCGCTCGCAGCGGTCGCCTTCATAGCTGATGAAGTGTCCCGAACAGAAGACCAGGTGGTCCTTGGTGACCCGTACCTTGAACGATTCTGTCATAACAAGCCAGCCGACCAGGGCAACGCAAGCGGTACCTTCAGAATACCCTCTCGTAAAGCCACAAACAAGGACGCCGCCACGAGATCCGCCGTCGTCCCTGGATTTCGCCGATTGCCGTCCGAGCGCAGCCAGTTATCGAAGTCGGCGAATCTACGTCTTGATTCGAGGGTGTGCGGCCAACCCGCCGCGAGGACTTCTTGCGCTTGCTGTGCTGCTTCCTGGGATTCGCCTGGGCCGGCCTTGCGAACAATGAGTCCGTCGCCAAATCGCTTGAGGAGGTCGAGGTGGCAATAGACGATCGCCTCTTCGACGCCGCCGAATTGCCCAATTCCTGACTTTAGCGCTGGAATCCCCACATCCAGGACCTCTGCAAAGTCATTGACGTATTGCCGTGCCACCTGGTCAAAATGGGCCACCAGCATGGCTTCTCGCAACGGTGCATCCGGCACCTCATGCACGTCGTGCCGCTCGACCTTTCCCAGGCCGCCTGGATTTGCCAAGCGAATGGCCTCGTAGACCTGTTGGGTATCCTTAAGGTCAAGTTGCGCGAGCACTGTCTGAATTCCCGTGCGCAGATCAACGTCTGCCGGTACCGCCGCTAGTGGAGCCAAGAGCAAAACGATGCCAAGGTTCACATTCACACCGGCAACAGCTTTGGCCGCGCGAATGGCGTCGAGCGCCGTCTGCCCAACACCCACTTCGGTGGCACGCTCAAACACCGGTCCGATGGCGGCAGCGGTGGTCAGGAAATCAAGATAGGTCGTGTCGTGCGCATCGCGAAAGCGATGCACATTTCCTGCCTTACGCGCGCTGGCTTCCCAGATGCACGCAAGCTGGACCCGGAACCCTACGGAATCGACTCCGCTCATTGTCCGCGAACCATCAACTCAATGACTTCCTTGGCAACGTCGATGCCGGTGACGGGTGCCAGCGTCCGCCACCCCGGCACCGCATTAACCTCCAACACGTACCATTCACGCTGTGGCCCCAGGAGCAAGTCCACGCCGGCTACGACCGCCCCAAGCGTCGTCGCTGCCTTCAGTGCCAGCCGTTCTTCCTTTGGCCCCGGCACCGCCTTTTCCCCCTGCGCTCCTTGGGCGACGTTTGTCCGCCAATCACCCCGCGCGTTTCGCCGCATCGCCGCCCGTACGCGCTCTTCCATCACCAGCACGCGCAGGTCCCATCCTTCGTGCCGGATATATTGCTGCACGTAAAGAACGCTGCCCAGGCGCTCCAGAGTGCGAAAGCTCCGCCATGCCAGTTCCGGGTCGGATAGGCGCACCATGCCACGTCCCTCCGAGCCAAAAATGGGCTTGACGACCACATCCTGGCCTAGAGCGACAAAGGCATCCATGGCGGACTCTGCATCTTGACACACGACGGTCGGCGGCACCGGCAAGCCCGCGGCTTCGAGCTTGGCACTGGCCAGGTACTTATCGACGCACGCTTCCAGCGCCGCCGGCGGGTTGATTACGCGCATCCGGCGTGCCTGAAGCCGGTGCAACACATCCATGCGGAAGACAACCTGTTCCAGCGACCCCGGCGGCATGGTACGCACCAGAACGCCGTCATAGCCACGAAATGAATCCGCCGCCGGGCCGATCCCCGAGCTGATGCGCCGGAAATCGACCGCCTCGGCGACATGTCCCAACTCGGCCGCCGCGCGCTGCAAATCCTGAATATGCCAGCCGCTTCCCGCGGATAAGATCGCCAATCGCATCTCTGGACTCACTATGCAGGCATTGGGCATTGGGCATTAGTTACCAATGCCTAATGCCTAATGCCTAATCCCCAAATGACCGTCTCAGAACCTCGTCTTCGATTCGTCCAAATACATGGCTCCGCCCCGAGCGCAGATTGTTGAAGCAAATCATCGCGGGGGAAAAAAGCATGGGATCGATCTTGTAAAAATCCATGCCGCACCGTTCATAGATTTCGACGAACAATGAACCGTGATCGGACGACGAACACGAGGGCACCTTCGGCCCGACGGTGATGAGCTCGTCATCATCCGCATTTACCCACAAGACAACCCGCCCACCATACAAAATGGCATCGTTGGTTCTGCCAATCGCCTGAAGTTCCTTGGCCGCCACCGGAGGCAACGGGGCACTGCCGAATCCTGTAACGACCTGGCCAAGATCGAACCGCAGTTGATGCAGCTTGTGCAGCGCGGTTTCAAGCGATCGCGCAACTACTTGCACGGTCCCTGCGAGACTGGCCGCCGGTGCGACTAGCAACGTCAACTTGTCGGCAGCTAACCTCAACTGATCGCACAGGTAAGCCGTCGCGTCGTCCGGTGGAAACTTTGTAGACTCAAGCATTCCGACTGCAACATCCGCGTGTTCCCGACCGCCGATCGTGTCGAATAATTCCTCGCGGCCCCATAAGGCTCGCATTGGACCGGAGCCCATTGCGGAAAACCGACCAAGTTGAATCGACCAGCCGGCGTACTGGCTTGCAAGGCACGCCATCACAGGGTGGTCGCTCGTGACTTGCACCACCGGGCATGGCACTCCGCCCGCTTCCCCGGCCGCCAGCGACACCTCAGCCAGCCCTGCCAGCGTCACGCCTGCCAACGCCAACCCTGCTTGCAATCCTCCTTGCGCTTTGATGCCACAGTCCAGAATGCGCGCGTCTGCTGGGGTCTGCTCGACGCCGATGCGCAAGCCCGCCGCACGCGTCGCCATGTCGTTCGCCAATTGTAGGGCGCGTTCGTTCAGCATGTTTCGAAGCGTTTCCTGAGTACCGGATAGGTTCTATTGCCCGGTGAAGTGCCGGTCTAGATCGGCTGCGAGATCCTTCAGTTCATTGAAACACCGTTGTGGCGATGAACCCTTGGCGAAGACAGTTATTACCGGCGCTCCCGCCGGGAGAATCTCTTCCGCTTTTGGAATGTCCGCATACCTTCGTAAGAGCGTTGGCCCATGTGCCGCCGATTCTTCCCATGGGCCGCCGGCAGGGAAAGCCATCACTCTTGACGCGAAGAAGACTACCTTGCCTATGAAATCTCGGATTCCATTCATGGGAAACGCCGTTAGCGCCCGATCCTCAAAGACACGCTCGTGCCATTCGAGCGCTTTCAGTCCTGTCGCAAGCTCGATCACCTCCAGCGACGCCGTGTAACGCGGATTAACTTCGATAGGCCACGGCACGCCATCATGCATAACGCAATCCACTCCGAACAGCCCGCGCAAGCCGCACGCTTGGGCGAGCACAATCCCGATCCTGGTAAACGCTTCCTCGTGGCGGTGGTCGAGCACCTGTGGCCCGATACTGCCACAGTAATGAAATGGTGCCGCGTGCAACCACGTTTCGCCTACCAATTGCTTCGTCACGCCAAGCAAGACCGCGTTGCCATCAGCCGCTACATAGCAGGCAGAGTACGATGGGCCTTCAATGTACCGTTGAAAAACGATTTGTCGTCCGCTGCGCAACGGCTGTCCACGCCACCATTCAATTCCCCTACCGCCGGCACTCGCCACCGGCTTCACGAGCCAATCACCGTTTGTTGGCATGCGGTCGGCGGTCAGACGTGTTTCCGGAAACGGAATGCCGGCAGCGCCAAGTACTTCGGCGACGAGCTTCGGCGAGCGCACGCGCTCGACAACCGCCGCATCGTTTCCCCACAACGGCCGTTCCCGCGCCAGCTGTGCAATCAGCCACGGCCGATTCTCGATGGCGCCGGTATACATCCATGGTCCAGGACCGAACTGGGCAGCGGCAGCGGGGACCTCATCGAACGACGCAACCCGCCGATACTCGCAAACCGATGTCAGATCCGCATCGGCGAAGAGATCGATACATCGCGGCTCGAGTCCCGCGCGAATCGTCGAGAATGCTGCCGCCCGCACACTCGCCCCGACAATAAGGACTATCTGCGCCACGTTTTCGGCTCACTTCACCAAGACCTCCACTGGAATCACATGGCTGATCATGTAGTTGCCGCGTCCCTCTTCGCGCGCCATCGGTTGCGTCCGTCCGTTTTTGTCGGTTGCACGCGACATTACCTCAGCCTTCCCGGCCTGCCCCGGCGTCTCCCAATCATATTCCCACAACCGCCAGCAGAAGGGTGTCGCATTATCCAAGAGCCGTGCCTCATGCCAGTTCCTGGCTCGATCCGTGCTCACCTCAACCTTGGCAATCGTGCTCTCCCCCGACCACGCCGCGCCGAACACCCGATACTTGCTCTTGGCCGGCACCACTTCTTGAATTGTGGGTCGGGCGATTTGCGATTTGACTTGCAGCTCCGAGATCGGCACCATCTGAGGCAAGTCTCCAATATCCTCGAAGTAGGTGTACGACATCGTCTGGAAGTACCCGGCGAACGGCTTGTCCACGACCACGATCCGATTCAACCACTTTACGCTCGCCATTCCATACCAGCCCGGCACCACCGCGCGAAGCGGATATCCATGTGCCGCCGGCAAATCCTCGCCGTTCATTTTGTGGGCCAGCAGGACTTCCTTCCGCAGCGCTTTTGCCAATGGTAAGCTGCGCGCAAAATGGATCTCCCCCGGCGACTTCGGATCCGTCTTCACTTCACCGCTGTCCGCCCCTTCGAGAATGACCTCAAGCGCCTGCTTCTTTAGACCCGCTTTATCGAGCACCGCGTTGAGCGGCACTCCGCCCCACTCGGCGTTGCTTACCGCTCCCATCTCCCAGTTGACCCCATTCACCTTCGGATTCAGGAATATCCGCCCATTCCCCGCACACTCCAGAGTTGCCCCCTGCCTCGCCGTTTTCATCTTTAATAGGTCGTCCAGACTCAAGTTCAGGGGGTTGTCCACCGCCCCTTCAACCCTCAGCTTCCAATTCTTGATGTCCACCTGCGGTGCAGCGAAATGATTGCGAACGTAGAACAGTTCATTGGGAGTGGCGAAGTCCTCCAGCGACCCAAATGGAAACTCAAGGTTCTGTGGCTCCTTTTCCCGAATGATCAGTCCCGGCTGCCCCTTTGGAGCAACCGGATCATCGGCGAATACCCAACGTCCATTCGCCAAGCCCAGCATCCCCAACCCCGTCTTGAGCACGAATGCTCGCCGATCCGCCTGCATGGAATCCAAGTTCATGACCGCACCCCCCGCGTTAGTTGCCCTCGGCAGTCTGTTATATACCTCCAAGACAGACTGCGGTTTCCTATCTTATTCCTGCGATGGGCTAATCCGTGTATTGGGAAGTAACCAATGAAAGTCCTGATCGCAGATAAGTTCCCCGATGCTGGGCGCACTACTCTCGCGCAAGTTGGCTTGGATGTCATCTACGACCCCGAACTGAACGGCCCTGCCTTGACGGAAGCGGTCCGTTCCACCAACGCGGAGGTTCTTGTCGTCCGCGGCACCAAGGTGCCGGCCGATGCGCTTACCGCGGGTAGATTGAGTCTCGTTGTCCGCGCCGGTGCCGGCTACGACACGATCGACGTGAAAGCCGCTTCAGCGCGCGGCATCTACGTATCCAACTGCCCTGGGAAGAACTCCATCGCCGTGGCCGAGCTCACCTTTGCGCTCATCCTCGCGCTGGACCGCCGAGTCGTCGCCAACGCGGTCGATCTCAAAGCCGGCCGCTGGAACAAGGCGGAATACAGCAAGGCGCGCGGCTTGTTTGGCCGAACGCTCGGCGTCGTCGGCGTCGGCCGAATCGGACAGGAGGTGCTCAGCCGTGCCCGCGCCTTCGGCATGCCGGTGGTCGCGTGGAGCCCGTCGCTGACCCAAGAGCGCGCCGAAGCGCTTGGAGTTCACCACAAGGCATCGCCGAAAGAAGTCGCCGCCGCCTGCGATGTCCTAAGTGTCCATGTTGCCCTGAACAGCGACACACGTAACCTGATCGATCGCGAAGTCATTTTCGCGCTGCGCCCCGGTGCGTACTTCATCAACACGGCCCGTGCTGAGATCGTGGACCAACAAGCCCTCTGCGAAGCCATCAAGGAGCGCGGCATCCGCGCCGGGTTGGATGTATTTGCGGGCGAGCCGGCCGGCGGCACAGGCACCTTCCAGGACAAGATCTTCGAACTTGACGCGGTGATCGGCACCCATCATATCGGCGCCTCCACCGATCAGGCACAGGAGGCTATTTCAGACGAGACGGTGCGCATCATCCGCGAGTACGTCCAGACCGGCCACGTGCCCAACGTCGTCAATCTCGCCAAGAAAAGTCCCGCGACCCATCTGTTGGTCGTGCGTCACTACGACCGCGTCGGCGTGCTCTCGGCGGTTTTCAGTCAGCTCAAGCACGCAGGCATCAACGTCCAGGAGACGGAGAACATCGTCTTCGAAGGAGCCGCAGCCGCCATCGCCCGCATCCACCTCGATGACGCACCGCCTCAGCCGGTCCTCAACGCCATGCAGCAAGAATCGACGGATATCATCGAATTGAATGTGTTAGAGCTGTAGGTGCGGCCGCGGTGCCCCCCTCCGGGAGGGGAAGGGGGAGGAATTGGCAAAAAACGAAAAGTTCACCGCCAATCGCCAAGGCTTGGCGGTGGACATTTTTCACGAAAAAGGCCGAAAACACAGGCTTTCGAACGATTCTTACACCACCGCCGCCAAGCCATGTATGGTGAGGTCGAGTTTGGCGGACGCGCGAACCAGGACAGGAAGAAAGCGTCTTGGGCTCGAAAAAACAGTGGGCCGAACTCGAGCAATGCCTCGGGAGCCACCGGGCCTTTGTGTTGCCGTCGCTCGGGCATCGGCAGGATCCCCGAACCTTGGCGCGACTCAAGCGTCTTCCTGACAGAGGATGCTGCACCAACTCCTGCGTAGAATGTTGGTAACGTCATGGCAAAGATCATCGGGATAGACCTTGGCACTACCAACTCGGCTGCCGCCTACATGGACGAAGCCGGGCCGCGTTTGATCCCCAATGCTTTGGGCGAAACATTGACGCCTTCCGTTGTGGGCCTGGACCTTGAGGGCAAGCTCCTCGTCGGCCGGGCCGCGCGCGAACTGCAGGTACTCGATCCAGAGCGCTGCGCCTGCCTGTTCAAACGACATATGGGAAGCGACTGGTCCGTGAAGCTGCAGGGGCGGACGTACACCCCGGAGGAACTCTCCAGCCTCGTGCTTCGCTCCTTGAGGGAAGATGCGGAGGCGTACTTTCGCGAGCCGGTCGCGCGTGCGGTCATCACCGTTCCAGCCTACTTCAACGACCAGCAACGGAAAGCAACGTTAAATGCCGGTCGAATTGCTGGGCTCCATGTTGAGCGGATCTTCAACGAGCCAACCGCTGCCGCTCTTGCCTACGGCTTTCATGAGACCAAGAACGACAAGATACTGCTCATTTTCGACCTTGGCGGTGGAACGTTCGACGTTTCGCTTGTCGAGTTATTCGAAGGAACACTCGAGGTGCGAGCTTCATCGGGTGAAAGCTTCTTGGGAGGCGAGGACTTCACGCGTGCTTTGGCTGCACGCGTTCTAGAAGGGCAAGGCTTTCCTTTCGAGCGAACCGAAATGGAGTCTCCGCGGCTTGTGTCGCGCATGATTCAGCAATGCGAGGTAGCCAAATGCCGGCTTTCGCGCCAGGATCACGTCCCGGTCCGCATCCCGGATTGCCAAGGCTGCTTCCCCGACGGCTCTGCCGAAATTGTCGTAAGCCGTGCGCAATTCGAATCATGGACGAGCCACATTTTGAACCGGATCGAGCTGCCCATTCGCCGCGTGCTCGGCGATGCCAGGCTGAAACGTGAAGATGTCAGCGAGGTGATCCTCGTCGGCGGCGCGACACGGATGCCCTTGGTTATCGATCGTGTCACCGAACTGCTTGGCCGGTCGCCGCAACGGCGACTCAACCCGGACGAGGTAGTGGCACTCGGTGCCGCCGTTCAGGCCGGTCTGATCGCCCGCGCGGAAACGGTGCGCGACCTGGTCGTCACCGACGTCGCCCCCTTTACGCTCGGCATCGAGATCAGCAAGACCTTTGGCCACGAGCATCGCGACGGCTACTTCCTTCCGGTGATCCAACGGAACACCACCATTCCCGTCAGCCGGCTAGAATGCGTGACGACGTTGACCCCGAATCAGACTCAGGTAACTATCCGGATTTACCAAGGGGAAAGCCGGCGCGTCGAAGATAATCTCTTTCTGGGCGAATTCGAAGTGCAGGGCATTCCCCGGGGACCTGCCGGACAAGCGATCCAGGTACGCTTCACCTATGACCTCAACGGCGTGCTCGAGGTTGAGGCCACGATCATGGAGACGAAACAAAAGTTCTCCCATGTGGTGACGCGCTACGCGCGCGGGCTGTCGCGCGAACAAATCGACAAGGCGGTACGCGAGCTGGAAAAACTAAAAACGCACCCGCGCGAAGACGCGGTTAATCGTTTCTTGCTCCGCCGCGCCGAGCGCACTTACCAGGAACTGCCGGCACGCGAGCGCGAAATACTTAGCCACCTGCTCGACGGCTTCGAGGAGGCGCTCGACTTGCAAGACGGTCCAGCGATCGAACGGCATCGCGAAACGCTCCAACACTTCCTGGAGCAGCACGACCAGGGGGACCTCAACCAGGGCCGCGAGGACGACGATGATGACTGGTATCGCGCCTGAGCGCCGCTGGGCCGCGGAATTTTTGGGAGTGGAACCCGGTGCGTCGGCACAAGAAGCACGGCGGGCGTTTCTGCGCCGCTTGGCCCAGGAGGACTTTGTTCCGCCGGTCTCATTACAAGAGGCCCTCGCTCAATTCGAGGGCCGATCATCACCGGAGCTCATGGGGGAATCTCGTCGCGAGGAGCAGGAACGTCTTCGCGGGGAAATCAGCGACTTTGTGTCTCGATTCTGGAGCTTCGCTGTGGATGAGCGACGCCACCGCTGGACCGATCTTGCCGCCTTGTGCACAAGTTTCCCCTTGCTGCAGGGCCGGTTGCGGAGCCTGGAGGCGGGATTGGATATCGAGACGGAAGAACTTGAGCCGCCGCAGGCGAACGAGATGGTGCGCAACCTTCGTGAGCTTTTCGTATTGCCGCCGGCGGAACGGGCAGCCCGGCGCCGAGAGCTGGTTCGTGCTGCTGCACATGACAAAGCCGCAGTCCAGACCGCGGCCGCCCTTCCGGACACTTATCCCCTTGTGGCGCGGCTCGATCCGCGCTTTTTTCAGCAACTAATGCTCCAAGTGCAGCGGCAGCGACAGCCCAACCGCCGGGCGGCCAAGGCGTGGAAGAATTCGATCAATGCCGGCTCAAAACCGAAGAAAAACTCCTGGGGCCTTGGCCTAATGGCATTCGTCCTGGTAATGACGCTGAGCGGCGTAGGCAACTACATCGAAAGCAAATTCTCATCGAATTCCCAATCGTCGCCTCGCGAACCTTCACCGAAGGAGCCGGACCAGAAGTGGTACATCGATCCGGAGTTGGCCCCCTCTTCATTCCAAAGGCGTCGGACCCGCTCACGGATGAGGAGAAGCGTGATTTATTTGATCGCATCGAGTGGCACGGACCTTCCAGTGCAAGACCTTGGTGGCTTCCCGAGCGCGGCAACGGATCAGGCCCTATGCCCAGTGCGTCGGGTGAGAAGAGGACCAGCTCGCCATGACCGAAGACTCACCGCTTTCCGAAGATCTGGCGCGCTGGCCCGCCGATCCCTATGCTCTGCTCGGAGTGAACCGGACTGCCGGCGAGCGCGATCTACGCCGGGCTTACGTGCGTCTCATCCGCACCTGGAAACCGGAGCAATTCCCCGAGCATTTCCAGCGCATTCGCAGCGCCTATGAGACACTCTTGCGCTTTTTGAGTTTCTTCGTCGAGGCAGTTCCGCGGGACATTGCCGAGGCTGCCTCGACCGGCCCGATCTCACAAGCGCTGGATGAGGTCGAAGAAGTGTGGCGGCTGGCGCTTGAGGGGCAAGAAGAGACAGCGTACCGGAGGTATGTTGAATTCGCCGAACGACGGCCCGGCCGTGCGGATGTCGTGATTCGCCTGTATTGGCTGTTGGCAGTCGATCCACAATTGGATCCAAACAAGACAGCGTTTGACTGGCTGGTGCAGGGACTCGTGAGCAATGGAGCCGAGGGCCCGCTCCGCGCGCTGTACCTTCGGGAGCTTTCCGACAACCCGGCAGAAGCGACCACGCCACGTGCCGATCGAATACTCGAACTACCCATGTCCGCGGCGCGCCTGGCGGACATCGCCGACGCTCACATCGCGGCCCTGGTCAAACTCGCGGCCTGGGATCTGATCGAGAAAAACATGGACCGTCTGGCGGATCGCATCGCCCGGGACGACGAGCAAGCCTGGTTACGACTCGTTGGCAACATCGCCGCTCAGGTCGCTTGGGTAAACGAGGAGGGTGCCGCTATCGTGCTCGGTCACTGCCGGAATGAATTCGAACGATTGCAACATCTTGCCATCCATACGCCGCACGACTTTGATCGCTTTGAGGCACTGCTTGAAGCCGCGGAGCGTTGGGACGAAGTCGAGCTCAATTCGATTGAAGCGGAGGCTGAAGATCGGATTCCCGAGGAACTCTTGCGGCTCATCCCGCGCTTGTGGACAGAATCGTTCGCCGAGGTGCGACCACAGCTTGAGGAGACGCTCGCCTGCGTTGCCGGCAACCCCTTGACATGGTTGAAACATTTCACAACCGCGGCGGCGACGGCACCAGCCGCTCTGGCACAGTTTGGCCGGTCGCTCGACACTCTGCAACATTTCCGGGAGTGTTATCCGACCCCTTTGCCGGCCGAGGAGCTTGGCGAGCTGGCCCGAGATTTCTTCGCCGCAGGTCCTTCCGCATTCAATGTGCTCCGCGGCCGGTTTCTCGCGTTCTGTATCGAGGAAGCCGTACCTCCAGAGCACCTCATTGAGCATGTCCGCGCGAATCGCACGTCCTACCTCGCCGGGCAAGTGCAGTTTTGCGAGAACGTCTCTGACGACTGGCCGCTTCGCTACATTTACCGTGCCTGTGCTCAGTTTGCGGCAACCTGACAGCTATAGGGCCGCACCGCAAACCGCGACATAAAGCACCAGGTCTTCCACCGGCAGATTCATTCGGCGGGCGATGTCACGCTCCAGGAATCCGCCCAAGGGCACCGTGCATAGCCCTAGACTCTCTGACATCAAGCACAGGTTCTGCATGAGGTGTCCTGCTTCCATGAGCAGGAAGCGATAACCACGCTCGGCGTATTTCCGGGCCACGCGCCGGCCATCGCCGACGAACACCCACAGTAACGCCCCTCCTTGCACGAGTGCCAACGATGGCACCAGCTCACGCCACATTACTAATTCGGCCCCGCGGACTACCTGAGAAAGCCAGGAACCTGCCCGGTCAAAGTGATAGACGCCGGGCGGCAACCAACCTTGGTTCCAAGAGACCAGATACAATTCGAGAGCTTGCAGGCCACCAGCGGAGGGTACCGGACCGCGGCCGAGGCTCGCCGTGACTCCGTGCGCGTGCCGCAACAACCGGGACAGCGTGCGCGGAGAGGGCAACACCGTTGCGAGAGCATCATGACGCCGGCGCCGGCGCAATACGCGGTCCAGCGACGGCCACAGACGAGCACGTACCGCCGGTAATTGCCAGCGCGGGTGGCCTGGATAAGTACGCGGCTCGTGGTCGTCTCCTTCGGGCTCAAAGGAAACGATGTGATCACGCCATTCCGGGAAAGAACTCGTGTCTAACTCTGTCCAGCGGAAGAAGGGATCGCCCACAGTATAACCTCTGACATTGCAGGTGAGGCGCGGCTGAGCCGCAACCACAAAACAGGTGAGAGCAGTCACGGGTTGAACACGGACGAAACACGGATGAAATTCAAGCACGAATACATAGCGCGGCCGAGCCGCCGACGGACTGGTAAGCATCAAGACCAAAACCACGAAAGACACCAACCACACGAAAAAAATGATCGGGTGGGTGGCCGGGGCTGGCATAGCATCAGCATCTTCACGCTGACAATAACTAAGCCCCGGCTCTGCGCTGGGCACGAAGCCGGGGCTTGGGTTACACGAGGGAAAGTGTCGCGGGCACAGTTCCAGCCCCGGCCACCCCGAGATCCTTTGAAAGTTCCGCCATTTTCCATTGAAAATCTGCGTCGCGAGCGAAGAATTTGAACGAACAGTAGTACGAAAGAACGAAAACATAGCGCGGCCGAGCCGCCAACGAGTCAACGGTAGCCGGCAGCCCCAAGTTTTGAGCCACGGATTGAACACGGAAATAAGGAAGCGAAGATCTTTATTTTATCCGTGTTCCGTCCGTGTTCAATCCGTGGCTCAATTTGAAATCTTCGCAAGCAACGAAGAATTCACACGAACAGTAGTACGAAAAAAGTCAGAATCGGATGCTTTTTCGTGTGTTTGGTGTGTTTCGTGGTTTGTGTCTTTGAGTTTGCCAATCCGTGTTCGATCCGTGGCTCTGAAATCCGAAACGCGTGCGAGTTTCTCTTGTTGATTTCGTGCTTTCGTTTTTTCGTGTTTTCGTGCTTGAATTACGCGGCCGCATCGACCTCATGGGAACGGATGAGGCGGCGTAGCGGCCCAATCCGCGAAGGTGCGGGGTGCCCACAATGTTCCGCCCAGATGTGGATAGCGCGAATCGCCGTGCAGCGGTTGCAGGCCGGGCACCAGCACCTTGAGCACATACCAGTCGCCGATCTCCTGGGCCACTCCGAGCGGCGTCACATTGCGGAACAGCACCGGCCGCTCTGAGCCAAGCTTTTCGACTAACGCCGCGAGATCTTCGAGGGTATTGTCCTGCTCCGCTGGTTGTGCCGGTTTCGCCCCGCACAGGACCGTCTCGGCCAACCGCTCCGGATGCAAGCTGTAATACATCGCGTGCTCCGCGAAGTCGAGCGGCGGACCGGATTGTTGCGGGCGCTCACGCAGTAGGTAACGAACGTAGTGCCGCCCCTGCACCGCTTCCAGGATCGCTTTGAGCCAACTTTCCCGTCGCGTCGCCCGGCAAGCACTGCCGATGCTGAAGCAGTAGCCCTCGCGGTCCTCTCCTTCCAGTGTCACCACGGTGACATGGGTGCTGAAGGGCGAATCCACGGAATAGCAGCGGTAGCGAAGATTGGGCCGCGCCAAGCGTTTGGTCAGCTCTGCTCCCACCAAACGGAACACCGTAGCTGTGTCCCACTCCTTGATTGCATAGGAGCCCCACCAGGCTCCCATGACCGCGTCGCGCTCGATGACTTCCTGAAGGCCGCGCAACAGCACGGGCTGACCGATTCGACCGCAAGTCAGCCCCGTTGAAACCGCCGGACAAATCTGATGGTGAGTCTCAGCACGCGGGTAAAGGAAGGCCAGGTCTTCGGGTACCCACCAAGGCTCTCCGGAGGGGGCACGGCGGAAGCAGATCCAACGGCACACCGTCTCACGCGTGAAAGGCCGGAACGGGAACTCCGCTTGAGCGTACTGCTCCGGGTGAAACAGGACCCAGCACTCGGGATCGATGGCCGGCTCGTCCAGCGGCCAACTTGCAAACGCGGCCTCCACCGAGCGATCACGAGGGCGGGGATAAGGCTGCAGCCGCTCGATGACCTCGCCAACGCCGGCCGCCTCGGCAGATTCCTGATCCCAGCCGGCCCCGCCGACAGCCAACGTTTCCAGCCGCGGTCCCCACGGCACCACGGTGCCAAACCACAGCGGCACCGCCGGATCATGAGGCCGCAGCGGCACCGGACCGGAGCGCTCCAGCAATCCGGTGTAGCGGCACGCATACCAGCGATCCATACGAAAACGCTCCGCTAGAAATCGTCTGGCTTTTTCTTCCGTCGCGTAGCGACGGTTGACGGTAGCCCGGCCTTTTGAAGGCCGGGAAACGCGACGGCCAACCGCTTTCCGCGTCGCGTAGCGACGCTTGAATGGTTCAAGCGTCGCTACGCGACGCCACCGTTATTATTACCTCAGACCCAGCCTTGAAAGGCTGGGCTACCATCGTTCCGTCGCTACGCGACGGAAAAAGCCAGGCGCTATGGGCATCGGAGCACTTTCGGTTAGCTCATTTCTCCGGCTGCTTCGCCGCTTCTTTCCGCAGTGCTATGCCCTCGGCGACACAATGCAGAGCCTTGGCCTTGAGTAGGGGTGAATCTTGTTTGACCGCCCAGGCGTAAGCCTCCTTTTCGGCGGCGGCTTCCGCCTGGGCCCGGGCCAAGTGGCACAAGACTGCATTGCGCAGACCGCCGAAGCCGGGCTCGTTATCGCGGACGTTGTCGCCGTCCTTGCCGGCTTCTTCGAGCGCCTTCCGAAATGTTGCGGTGGCAGCATCGTTGTTGCCGGCTTTCGCCTGCGCCTTGGCGATTTCCGCCAGAGCCTCGACGCGCCAGTACACGCTCTTAATCGACTGGACGGATTGCTGCGCCGCTTTGAGGTCGCGCGCCTGCAACTGTTCATCCATGACCTCCTTGAGCGTTTCGCCTTTATTGAATTCGTCGGCGATGGCGTCGGCGGTCTCGAAGGCGCCTTTGATGTCGCCGAGCCGCGCCTGAGCGACCGCGATCAGCGTACATGCACGCGACTTGTAACGTTCCTTGCTTATACTTTCGGCCGTCTGCCGCGCTCCTTTGGCGTCACCCAGTTGCACCTGAATCTCGGCGATGTATCCGGCCAGCGCGTGCGGCCAGTCGGTCTCGGGGTCAAGGTCATTGCCCAACTTCTGCGCTTGTGCCAAACTTTTCTTCGCGGCGTCGGTATCCTTGGCCCTGGCCTGGGCGCCGGCGAGCGCGACCAGTGCCTGGGCTTTTTCATTCGTGTCCGTGATTTTCTCGATCAGGTCAGACGCTTCTTGAAACTTTTCGGCTCGCGCAAGCCTTTGCACCACAGCGAGGCGAACCCAGTTCTTCTTGTTGAATGAGACGCTATCGGCAGTCTCTAAGGCGCCTTTGGTATCTCCGTTCCGTGCCCGTGCACTGGCCACCATCGCCAGGGCGTAATCGCGTTGGCCGTCATCATCGATTTGTTCGACTGTCTGCATAGCTGCCTTGAGGTCGCCCGACGCCGCCTGTGCCTCCGCGATCCAGGTCATGGTGTGCCAGGCTTGGCTTTTTGGATCTGCGTCATTGGCGCCCCGGATTTCGCCGGCGGCTTTGATCGCATCCTTGAAGGTCTCCGCCGCCGCGTCGCGTTCGCCGCATTTGAGCTGTATCACCGCGATTTCCTGGAGCGTCCACGCTTGCCATTGCTTGTCCTCGATCGCGTCGGCTGCCTTCTTCGCCTCCTTCAGGATCGCTGCGGGCTGCATCGATTCCTGCTCCGTTACCGGGGCGGCGATAAACTTGGCGGCCGGTGGGGTTTGGGGATTTGCCGGCGGCTGACGAAAGTCCGCAAGTGCGGCCATGCCGGCACCGAGGAGGCTGACCACCAACACGAGCGCACCGGCAACTTGGAGCCTGGAGATATAGATCATCTTGAGCACTCCTTGGGCCAAAGTAACAACCTTAACAGGGATCACATCGCTGCCGACCACTTGACCGGCAGCGTACAGCGTCGCCGCCCGTGCCGTGGTAGCGACCAGAAGTGATGGCACTGCTGCCGAGGCCATGTTTCGGGTCAGCACTTCGGCGACAACAGCGACCGTCACCGCCAAGCCACGGCGAGCCAACTGCCCGGCGAGAAGCTTGCGCGCGGTTGCCAGGCGACTAGACAGCGTGCCTTCTGGAATCTTCAACTGGGCAGCAACTTCGCGGCGCGAACGCCCTTCCAGTTCGCACAGGACGACCGGCAAGCGATATTTGTCGGCGAGGCGATCGAGCTCATCGTCGAGCAGCGGCACCAAGTCCAAGAGAAAGCCGTCGGGCTTGGTCATCGGCTGCGGCATCACATTCACCTGCCTTTCGCGCACGTGACGGCGCGCGGAGACGGCCCGCGCACGGCGAGCGGTCCGGTAGGCCACTCCGCACAGCCAATTGCCCACGGCTTCGCGGGGCGACACCGCTGCCGCCTTGCGGGCCAGAACTAGAAAGCTCGCCTGAAATGCGTCCTGGGCATCGTGGTCGTGGCCGGTCACCCGCCGGCAGATTCCCATGACCATCGACCCATGCCGGCGGACCAGCGCCTCAAATGCGGCCTCATCGCGCCGGCTGACGAAGCACTCCAGTAGCTGACCATCCGTCAGTCCCGCACCGTCGGCCCGTAACGCCGCGCGGCGTAACTGGCGGATTATCACGTTTGCTTGCGTCGTTGCCATGGTGCATGACCACTTGCAGATATTTCGGCGACCAACGCATCGTTTAGCCCGGAGCCAACGGCGACGGTGGAAAAAAAAGGTACGCCATCGCCGTTGGCTCCGGGTTAAACGATCCCACAATACTGCTCTATTTCTCCCACAGCCTCGGAATCAGAGGAGTGCGGCCATTAAGCTATTGTCTTAAACCTCGCCGGCGCGTCGATTATTCTGCGGCTGCCTCCCCACAAACCGTACACTCCGGATCGGCAAACACCCGTCGTGAGCTCACTTCCAGGCTGACCACCTCAAGAACGTGCAGGCGGTACAGTGCCGCCGGCGGCTCGGTCGCTTCGAGCAAGCTCCATTTCCACAGGGCTAATTGCTCCAGAATTATCAGCCCCTGCGCGGCAAATGACGATGGCGCTATGGCCCGCCCCTGCTCGGCGTGCTTGGTCAGATGGTCATACAGTTCAGGCGCGGGAGAGAGGCGACGAAAGTGGGCAATGAGACAGGCAAGACAAGGTCCCGAGTCCGGCAGGATGACCGGGCTGACGTAGCCGCGCTGCATCACCCCGGTACTCACCCACATGCCGAGGCGGCGCTCGGCACGGCAACGCCGATTGAATGCAAGCAGCTCTGCATAGTCCAGCCGGTCTTGACACAGCATCGTCAGTCGGCCTGGTTCGTCATCGACACTTGCGTAGCTACGCAGTCCGTCCGCCAGTTGTCCCACACCTTCGACATCGAGTCCACACCGCCGGGCAACATGGCGATCTCGGGCGAGTGCCTCGATCAGAACTCTTTCACCATACAGACGGTCAACGAGTTCAGTCGCCGCCGCGCGACGATCCGGATCAAGCTCCTGCAGTAACTCACCAACGGAACTCTGTCCATCTAGCCTGGCAAGCAAATCTGGCAGCCAGTCTTGTAGCCCGGGAGCGGTCAAGGTGTACCGGTAGTCTTCCCCCGCCACCAAACGGACTGTGTCCGGGCCGGTCAAAACGGTGAAGGGGAGCGCCATTTTCAAATGTTGGTTATGGTACATCGGCAGCAAGATCATTAACGGATCATCAGGCAAAAGGCGCCCAACGCCAACAAGCCGACAAAGGTGCCGAACAGCGTGTAAGCTGCGATGCGGACGATCGCCCGCCACCGCGGTGGACGGTCTTCCGGCGGCCACAGAAGAACCAACAGCGCGGCGACCGGCGACGCGGCCAGCTGAACGGCCGGAAAAAGTATGAATAAGACTACGAGGATACCTGAGGATAACGAGCCGAAACCAATCGAGGCGACAGCACAGGCGATCGGTGTCACCATGAAGAGCGTGAGCCAGTACAGACCGGCTCCGGAGAGCTTCCCTGCTGCGGTTATCCGGATATCCCATGGAGGTATTGGCTGGGGTGGCAGGGGTGGCGCTGTTGTCACTTTGCCCGCCTCGGTATGCCCGCCAGTGATCGACACCTCGGTACTGTGATTATGTGGCTCGAACTTCTTGAGCGCATCGAACGGCAGAGGTCCGCGTGGCGGCATACGCTCGGACCGTACGGACGCAACCACGGCGCCGACGAGGCTACCCACGACGTGTAAGCAGCAACAGCAACAGCAACAACAAGAGCAGGCGGCGTGTAAAACCACGCCGCGACGCTGGCGCCGCTCGGGAGGATGGACGCAAACTTCAATCTTTTGTCGTGCCATTGCGAGCTTTCCCGCACCCGTTTGCGGCCCTGATTGCCAACCGTGTTTTGCGACGGAGCCGTAACTGGTTCGACGGCAAAGACCGCGGTTTCGCTTAGTTTAGTTCGAACGTAAGCGGACCGTACCCAGTAGGAACAACAGGCACATTAGCAAGATTCCAAGGAACATACCAACAAACGAATACCAGCTGATGCGGCCAATGGTGCGCCAGCGCGTGCCACGGTGTTCGGGCCTCCAAAAAAGTACCAGCAGTGCCGCGATCAGCGACGCAACCAGCTGTACCGCAGGAAACAGAATTGCCAAAGTCAGCACGACACCTCCAAGGGAGAAGCCCGCTTCCGACGCGACCCAGGCGCACGCGATCGGCATGAGCATAAGGACTGTCAGCCAGTACAGTCCTACTCCGGTGAGTCCTCGTCCGAGGCTCAAAGGGACGACTCGTGAAAGCAATCGGCGTGGTGTACTCGATCGTGAAGGTTGAATGGATTCCGTCGAGCCGGCACGGGTGGCCGCTTCCAGCCGAGGTACTCGCTGTTTCAATGTGGGCCCAAATGGCTGGAACTTCGCCAGGGCATCGTCAGCGATTGGTTTATCGGGCGGCGCCGGCTCCAAGGTAAACGAACTGAGCAGTGCGCCAAGAAAACTGCCGACGGTGTGCAAACAGCAACAGCAGGAGCAGGTGCAGCAGCAGGTCCCATACAGAACCACCCCGCCCCGTTGACGGCGCTCCGGAGGGTGAACCCGAACTTCAATCCGTGACCGTGCCGTTGGCATGTTGCCCGTGGTGTACCATAGCGGGTCGTCCACAGCCCGAAAGGGACGCAATGGCCGCTCGCCGCATGTGTCGTTTAACCCGGAGCCAACGGCGACGGCGTACCTGCACCGTCGCCGTCAATTCGTTTAACCCGGAGCCAACGGCGACGGCGTACCCTGCACCGTCGCCGTCAATTCGTTTAACCCGGAGCCAACGGCGACGGCGTACCCTGCACCGTCGCCGATGGCTCCGGGTTAAACGAGGCCGCTCTTGAATTTCAGAGATACGTCGCCCAGCCGCCCTTATCGATGCCCGCGAATGCGGTGACGAATGACCAATTTTGTCTCGGCTTGCCTTCCTTTTCAGGGTTTTCCTCGACATAGCGTATGGCGCCTTCTATCTCCTCTTCATTGTCGAAGAACACTTTCCACTGCCGTTCGGCCCACATTGAAGGCAGCTTGCCGTCGGAGCCTGCCGATTGCCGGTGTGGATGCAGCAATTGCTCCTTGAGCTGTTTGGTAGCCTCGCCCTTGAGCAGATTCACGATTTGTTCCACCTTGTACGAGTGCCGACCAATTACCATATGCACATGCTGTGGCAAGATCGAGCAGGCCCAGATGGAGTACTGTCCTTTGCGGACGCCGTTGGCAAATCCATTGCCGACCTCCTGGGCTTGCCTTCCTGTGAGCACCACGGTCGGAAACTTGAGGGCAGCTTCCGCTTCCGCGCGCCAGCGAGCCCATTCGGAGATTTTCGCCATACGGCGATCCGGCGACTTAGTCGTTTTGCCGAAGCGGGCCAATTCCCAGGAAGCAACGAAGTCCGACCAGGAACCTCGTGGGTCATTGGGCAACCAAAACCCGTAGGTCCCAAAGATAACATGGTAGGCATGCACCATCCCGGTACCTCCTCACGTCAGAGCGTTTTCACTGAATTTGACCACAATTCGTTTAACCCGGAGCCAACGGCGACGGAGTAACCAGCGCCGTCGCCGTTGGCTCCGGGTTAAACGATGCCGTGGCGACGACGGTAGTCCGGCGCTCGGCCGTCAACCAAACGTCGCCGCGTGGCCGCAGGGCCAATAGCGGTGTTAGGTCAGGCTCACCCTGGTTGGGCGCCAAAGAGAGCCAAATACGCTGGCACAGGCACGCCATCACAAGCACCATCTCCGTCATGGCGAACACATTCCCAATACATCCGCGCGGCCCGGCGCCGAATGGGAAATAAGCACAGGGCGGCAGGCGCTCAAACCGGCCCGGCAGGAAGCGGTCAGGGTCGAATCGCTCCGGCTCCGAAAACCAGCGCGGGTCGCGGTGAGTCACCCAAGGCGTCGCGTAAACGATGCCGCCCTTGGGAATGGTGTACCCGCCGATTTCCACGTCTTCAACGGCCTCGCGAGCAAACCAGATCCAGGCCGGTGGGTACAGGCGCAGCGTCTCTTTGATCGCCGCCTCCGTGTAGGGCAGCCGTGTGATGTCTTCGGCCGTCGGATTTTGGCCGCCGAGGACAGTCCGGACTTCATCGGCCACGCGTTCTTGCACTTGCGGATAGCGCGCGAGCAAATAGCAAACCCACGCCAGAGCCGCGGCGGTGGTATCGTGCCCCGCCAGGAAAAGCACCATCGCCTCATCGCGCGCCTGCTGGTCCGTCATGCCGCTGCCCTCATCGACCGCCATGAGCAGCATCGACAACAAGTCCCCTTTGTCCGCCCCCGACGCACGCCGTTCGCCGATGATCGTGCGGATGGTCCGGTCGAGATAGCGCATGGCCCAGCGTTTTCGCCGTTTGGCGGGCAACGGCAGCCAGTCCGGCAAGCGCACTGGGCTCGACATCTCGCGCATCGCCGTATCCGACAGGATGGCGACGGCTTCACCCAGGCAGCGAACCTCCGACGAAACATCCACGTCGAAGAGAACCTTCGCAATGATCTCCAGCGTGAGGCCGGTCATCGTCCGGACAATCTCGATGGGCTGATCCGGTTCGCTGTGCCAACGGTCGATAAGCTGGCGCGTCGCGGACACCATGACGCTTCCGTAGGCCGCGAAGCGCCGCGGATGAAAGGCGGGCTGGACCAAGCGTCGCTGACGCCGCCAGAAGTCCCCATCGCTGATCACCAAACCGTTGCCGTCCCACTGGCGCAAAACGGACGTCTGCCACTCCCAGCGGCGGAAGCACTTTGCCTTCGCGGCGAGCACTTCGTGGATCAGCTCGGGATGAAAAATCAAGTACGTGCGGAACGGCCCCATACGGAAGCTGGCGATGTCACCGTAGGTGTGAGCCAGCTCGGGCAGGAAGGTGAGCGGCTGATGGCGAAACCGATGTGCCAGGCTAAAGCCAAAACAGGCATCCTTCGGACCGGGCGGATCCTTGGACATAATGACCTCGTGAAATGGGACGTAGAGACGTAGATCGCTACCATCCTAGCTTGTTGCACAGGTGGCGGCCAGTTGGGTAGCTGGGGTGGGACGACGATGGGTGGCACGCCCTGAGTCCGCGAAGGGCGTGCTGACTGGGTTCGAAACGTGAACCACGCCCTTCGCGGGCTCAGGGCGTGCCACCCGATTCAGGACCAGCCCGAGCAGCGCGCGACCGCTCCCATGCCTCAACAAACTCCAGCGCCATGAAAAGGCGCGTGGCGAGAGCAGCATCCCTCTCCGGCCAGACGACGCCGTGCCAGTAGATCGCGACAAACTCGCCCGTCATCTCTACGAACGGGTCGCCTTCAAACAAGAATCTCGCGAATGATGGACTGGGAACTTGAACCCGGATCGGGAATTCGAGGCTCCGTCGCGCAGGGGCAGTCGCCGCGGCGACGAACACCACGGTCTGTCGAGAGCTGCCGTCGAAGCCAAAGTTAATGAGCAGCACGTCACGCCCATTCCAGGTGCCGATAGCCGCATCGGTGGCGTGCGCATTTCGCTCCCAGGCGTGTGCCATGAGCGGGAGTTCCCGTAACGAAGCGAGCTGGGGTCGGCCGAGCCGCGGGAGGTACTGGAATTCGTTGTCAAGGCAGAACTGAAGCAGGTCAATGCGCCCCCGCCAGCGCAGATACACGTAGCCGGCAACAATGATGGGCGCGGCGACCCAAATCGCCATGAGTTTGATTTTGTGAAATAATAATTCCAACCAGTCCATAATTCCTTTGGGTGGATTGGCCCATATGAGGTAGATCCACGCCACCGTGATCGCCAGGGACAGCAATACCGCGAGTGCCAATATCACGCGAAGAAAGACCATGACATAGCGATGGCGCCGCAGGATGAGCCGCATTCGGTCAGAGGTATAGAACCGCGGCAGTCCCGACGTCCCACAGTCCTTCATCAATTTGCGTTGACTGCGTATGCGGGGAATAATCATGACAGCACCGCCGACCGCCCCCGAGAACATGAAGGTGCTGACCAAGCATGCCGCGACGCTGATGTCTTGGATAATCGTCGGAATGATAATGACGGCTGCAATAACGGACGCAACGGCCAAAGCCACGATCGGAACTAAAAGCAACCAAAGCATCCGCAGCCGGCGCCGCGAAGTTTGCCGCAGCTCGAGTGCGGCTGCGTCAATCGCCGATTCACGGAAGAATGGCGAGAATTGGTTCGACATCTGGCGGCCCCAGCACGCCGCTATAGCGGAAAAAACCTGACAAGATTGTCGGCTGAACACTGGTGTATGATAGGCAGGGTTCGGTGACGTCAAGCTTCTTGCCAGGGGCTTCACAGGGGCGGCGCCGGTTTTCTTCCAGCGACCGCCTCGATATGTTACAGTAAGCCGTGGAGCGATCGGATATTGACCGGCGAATTGAGTCGTGGCTCTGACCACCTTAAGTTGTAATGTTGAAGACCTTGAGGGTTGGTATCCTCGCCTGTTCCTTGAGCCCCATTGCATTGCTTGCGTGGCCGTGATGAGTCGATATTCGAATCCTCCAGCAAGGTTCGATGTCGTCTGCCGAGGAGTCGCTTCACGCTGGCTCGGCCGGGATAGCGCGTTCCAACTGGAGGTTTCGTGGCGGGAGGAGACGGCGGTGAAGGCTGGCCGACTCGTTGCAACGATGCAGCAGAAGCCGCTGGTGGAAATGGCTTCCATCGCCCTCGCGTTCATTCTGGCGCGGCGTCTGCTGGCGCTTGGCCAACTCGACCTAAACGATTACGGTGAACGGGCGGACTACCGGTCGCCGAGCGCCGAGTGTGTCCTGGAAGTAAGTGGGACGGAAGACAGCTCAGAGTTGGGGCGGCGGCATCGCGAAAAAGTTGCACAGGCCCTCGACAATTCTTACGGCTGGGGAGCCTGCGTCGTGGTGTGCGCCTTCTCGGTAAAAGGACATCGCATCCGTGTCTCACGACACGGCCCAGTGGAGGCATGAGCATGGCAAAAGCGAAGCCCAAGCCGTACCCACCGTCGCTGCTAGAGTTGATGGCGTCGAAAACCGCCATCCTCCTGAAGGCCCGGACATTCGCCGAGATGGGCCTGACGGAAACAGCGAGGCCGATGTGGACGGCGGCGGCGAGTTTTGAGGAGCGAATCGCGCCCCTCCTGGACGCCCTCAGCCGCCACCTCGAGGCAGCGGCGAGCCGCATCAGCGCGGCGTCCTGCTACCAGAAGGGCGGCGACCCGAGCCGCGCCGCCAACTTTTATCAGGCAGCCCTTGCCGCCCCGCTCCGCCTCAAAACCCGCCGGGAGGTCTCGGCGATGCTCACCGCCTGCCTTGAGGAATTGAGCCGCACCTCGCCAAATGGCTCACCCCGGCGACGGAGAAAGGTGCAGGCGGGAGCGTGAGGGGAGGCACGGTATCGCCAGTTCCTTCTCGCCAATTCTGGAAATGGTCCATGAAGATGCCTTGACAGACAAATGTCGCCGCTGAGCCCCCTACCGTATTTTGGTGGTGTTTCGTTTTGACCGACGCAGTCCTCGCACCCTTTATTGCCTCAAATACTGACTTGTCAGCGAACCCTTCGCCGACAGCAGTGCCCGCGGCGTCCCTTCAAAGATCACTCGGCCGCCCTTGTTGCCGCCCTCGGGACCCATGTCAATAATCCAGTCCGCGCTCGAAACCACGTCGAGATTGTGCTCGATCACAATCACTGTGTTCCCGCCGTCCACCAGCCGGTTCAAAATCTCCAGCAGGTGCGTAATGTCGGACATATGCAGCCCGGTCGTTGGCTCATCCAGAACATAGACGCTCCCTTCCTTGTGCAGCTCGCTGGCCAGCTTGATGCGCTGGCATTCTCCGCCCGACAGCGTGCTCAGCGGCTGCCCCAGCGTCAAATAGTTCAGGCCCACGTCGGAGAGGGACGAGAGGCGAGTGGCGAGGGACGAGCCGGAGAGACTGCTCTTCTTCCCGGCCCTCGCCCCAGATCCCTCGCTCCTCGCAAAAAACTCCAGCGCCTGCCGCACCGTCATGTCGAGGACATCCACGATGGACTTGCCGTTCAAGTGGTACGCCAGCACCTCGTCCTTAAAGCGCTTGCCGTGACAAACTTCGCAGGGCAGCGCCACGTCCTGCAAAAACGCCAAGTCCGCATAGATCACGCCCGCGCCCTGGCAACTCTCACACGCACCCTTGGAATTGAAACTAAACAGCCCTGCGTCCACCTTGTTGGCCGCGGCAAAGGCTTTGCGGACGTCGTCCATGATTCCGGTATAGGTCGCCGGGTTCGAGCGGCTTGATACGCCAATCCCCGTCTGATCAATCACGACCGCGTCGGGATGTTGCGGCAAAAACGCTTCGTTAATCAGCGTGCTCTTGCCCGACCCCGCCACGCCGGTAATCACCGTCAGCACGCCTACTGGAATATCCACGCTCACGTCTTGCAGATTGTTTACCGTCGCGCGCTTGATCGGCAAGTTGCCCTTGGCCTTGCGGAACTCGTCCTTGATGCTCACGTTCCGCTGCAAAAACTGCGCGGTCAGCGTCTTGCTCTTGGTCAGTCCCGCGTACGTCCCTTCGTAAACCACCTGGCCGCCTTCGCTACCGGCGCGCGGCCCCATGTCCACGATATGGTCGGCTACCTTCATGACCGCCGGGTCATGTTCCACCACAATCACCGTGTTCCCCCGGTCGCGCAGCGATTGCAACAGCTCATTCATGCGGTACACATCGCGCGGGTGCAGTCCCACGCTCGGCTCGTCAAAGATATACATCGCGTCCACGAGCCCGCTCGTCAGGTGCTTGACCATCTTCACGCGCTGCGATTCGCCGCCCGAAAGCGTGTCGGTCGCGCGGTCCAAACTCAAATACTCCAAGCCGATATTCACTAGCTGCTCTAGCCGGTGCGTCAACTCTTTCACCAGGGGTGCCGCAGCGGGTGTCGTAATCTCTTGGATGACCGGGATCAGCTCGTCCACTTCCATCTCCGACACTTGTGCGATGTTTCGCCCATTGATCTTGCACTTCAACGCGGCCTGGCTGAGTCGCGCACCCTCGCACATCGAACACGGACCCATCGTCATGTAGGGAGCCACTGTCTTTTGCGTGCGCTCCGACTTGGTTTTGACATCGCCCTTGATGTACTTGTTTGTGAAGCGGGCGACGATGCCTTCAAAGGTCAGGTTTATTTCTTTCGGTCCGATTTTGGTTTTGACCTTCAATGGTTTGCTGTGTAGCAGCGCATCCATTTCCTTGTCGGTGTATTTCGACAACTTCTTATCGGGGACGAACAGGCCGGTATTGATAAGCAGGCTCCAACCCCAACTGTCCACGGCGTACTCGGGAAACAGGATCGCCCCTTCGTTCAAGGATTTTGATTTGTCCAAGAACTTGTTAAGGTCCACGTCCAGCTTCCGACCCAGTCCGTTGCAGTTGGAGCACATCCCTTGCGGATCGTTGAACGAAAACGCGTTGGCGTAGCCGACATATGGTTTGCCGACGCGCGAGAAAAGAAGCCGCAGCAGTGTCGCGATATCCGTCACCGTCCCCACGGTCGAATGCGAACCCCCGCCCAGCCGCTTTTGGTCCACAATCACCGCCATGCTGATATTTTCGATGGCGTCCGCATCGGGCTGCGGGTAACGCGGCAGGAAATTCCGCACGAAGAAGCTCAGATTTTCGTAGAGCCGCCGCTGCGCTTCCGAAGCCAGCGTGTCGAACACCAGCGAAGACTTGCCTGACCCCGACACGCCGGTAAAGATCGTGATCTTGCGTTTGGGTAGCTGGAGCGACACATCCTTTAGGTTGTTCTCCCGCGCCCCACACACCTCGATGTACTCTTGCGCCATCTTCTCCCCTTCACCGCTACTTTATCCTGCCCCGCCTCGGGCTTATCTCGCCGTGAATCGTAACGAGCAAGCAATAACTCAGCGGGAATACGGATGATTCCTGTTGACGCAGTGCTTTCGCCAAAGCTTCTCGCACTTCAATCGCCCAGGTGTTGTGTCGCCTTATTGCAAGTTTCCGAGACACTGTCGGGATAGGCCTAAAACCGACTCGTCCGAGAATCACGCCTGGAAGAACCTCAATCTTGGGCCCTGCCGTGTTCACCGTCATGAAGCCGTTGAGCGTCTCGCCCGATCGGGCAGTAAAAGCTGCCGCGACCAATTGAGAGTAAACGCCGTTTCGCACCCGGTGGCCCTTGACCGGTCGTACCCACGTCTCATCGCGGCCAGGTTTGTCCTCTTCGTCAATAGCGTATTCCCAGATGGGAAAGGCGCGAAAGTCCCCAGCCCTTAACTTGTGAATCGGCTTGCGTGAATTGAATGTGGCGGTCATGGCGCTTAGTAAGGCTGAATTATTCGCAGGCTGCTAATGACCCCATAGTGCTTGACATTGAAGGTGGCCAGCGGTTCGTTTAATCCTACGGCGGTGTGCCCGATTAAGGCGTCCAGCAATCCCAGGTTGTGGCTAAAGTGAAACGCAGCCCCAGGGGCCCAACACCAAGACTTTGCAACCAGGCTACGGCCGGTGGATTATTTCGCAAGATATCAACGGCCACGTCCGTGTCGAGCAAGGTCATGGAGTGGGCCTTCTCCTCTGGGCTTGGTCCCGTAAGCGGCGGGCAAATTCGCGGCTGTCACCGATGTCTTCGCGATTGGCCCAGATACCGACCAGATCCGATTGCAGCAGGTCTGAAGCCAAAAGCGTGCGCTTGGCCTCAACGGGCATGGCTTCGACGGTGATTTGAACGTTGCTGTTGGGGTCGGCCGACCCCGCGGGCAAATCCAGGTGCAAGCTGCCGTCACTGTGAACGCGTGTCGTGATAACAATTCGAGTCATTTTTGCCCCGTTCCAGTTCATCGAAAAACGAGCGCCAGACTTTCGGTGGAGTCAGGCCTTTGAGCATTTTTTTGTTTTTTGGGGGGCTTTCCCGCCGGCGGCCTTCCGTTCTCGCGCTCGTTTGCGCACAGCCTCCCAGAACGCCTTCTCGGAAAGGCCTTTCCCTTCCTCAATGCTTTGCCGGGAGCGGTCGAGCAATGTTTGAAAGCGCGCCGAACGCCCGAGCATGAGCCGCTCCAGGTCATCGTCATCGTAGGGGACGAGCAGCACGGCGGCAGCCTTACCGTTGCGCGTGATGACCACGGGGCCCTCCGCGCCACATTCATCGAGATAGGCGCTCAAACGAGCCTTCACGTCTGCCAAGGGGGCAATCTTCATAACTGGTACTCCTCTCCTCCGATCAAGAGCCGATTGCGTTCCTTCACGCCGATGGCCAAAACCTGCACTTCGTGCGCTTGCGTCTCGACCTCGTAAAAAACCCGGAAGCGGTTACCTGGACCACAGCGAAGTTCCCAGGAAGCCCCAAACGGCGCCGGCTGGTCCAAAGGCTTCCGGTTCCGAGTTTCCTGCGCCGGGGTGTGCATCAACTGCTCGTTGATCGTTCGCCGAAGAAGCCCATGGTACTTGGCCTCAATCAGGTCCAAGTGTTCGATTGCTTCCGGCGCGAACGAAAACGTGAACTTGGCTCGCTTCGCCATTGACTAGAATTCTAGTCCATTTGATCGTAGAGGTCAATCCGAAGGTTGGCCAGAACAGGTGAATCCCGCCAGCGCAAATCGACAAGGTCAGTGAGCAACTTGAATGGCGATTTTGAAACCGGTTAAGCTGTTGAGAGGTTTTGCATGCGCGCTATAAACAAGACGTTCGGCCACCGTCGGATCGCGAGTGGTGATCGGCGTTGACTGCCCATGTGGGAGGTCGATGAGCAACTGGGCGGACAAGATTCCGTTCTTGGCCGACTTCCTGCCCGAGCAACACGCCGACGCCTACTGCGGTGTTTGTGCGCCGCTGGGCATGCCATTTCACGTGGGCATTGGTGTGCGCCTGTTCGATCAGCACCCGACATGGTGCAACCCACTTGCTCTTGGCAGACGTTTTGCCTAAAGTGGTTAGCGAGCATTGGACAGGTAGCTCAGCTGGTAGAGCGAAGGACTGAAAATCCTTAGGTCGCCGGTTCAACCCCGGCCCTGTCCACTTGATATAACTGCTGTGTTTGCAGGCACTTCCGTTGATCAGGCCGACGATTCCAGGCCGGCCCAAAACAGGCGAGTACAGCCTAAGTACAGCCAATCTCAACAAGAACGGGCTCAAAACCGGGTAGGGACTCGCATAAACAGCTATCGCCTCGCCAACCGTGCGATAGGGCTTGCGCAAGCCTTGCGCAGCGCGCTAAAGTATTACGGAAGGACGTAGGCGGACGGTGCAGGAACTTGCGACAACTGTGGCGCGCGTCCGCCACCGTGTTGCGCCGTCCTTCCGCAAGTGCGAAAAGAGTTGTAGCAGATGCGGAAGGGTTGCGCAGCAATTTCCGCCACCGTCCATTAGCCGCCTTCCGCCATGCGCAAAGGCTGGGCAGAGGCACCGGCCGTCGCCTGGAAGATGGTGTTGAGCTTCTGGGTGGCGCTCTCTTGCATGGTTGGAAGGACGTGTGAATAGGTGTCCAGAGTCAAGGCAATGGAACTATGCCCGAGGCGTTCCGAGACCACCTTGGGATTCTCCCCGGCGAGCAGCAGCAGCGTAGCACAGGTATGGCGGAGATCGTAGAACCGGAAGTGCGGCAGGCCGGACCGTTTCAAGATCGGTTCGAATGAGCGATGGAGGAAGTTCATCTTGCGGAGAAAGCCGCCCTTGGGTGCGCAGAAGACGGGTCGATCCGGACCATAGTGGCCGTCCGCGAGCATCCGCTTGCGGTGTTCTTGCAGGACCCCCAGGGTAAACGCCGTAAGCGGAATCTTCCGCCGGCTCTTTTTCGTCTTGGGTTCTTTGAGCCGCAATGACTCGCCTATCTCTTCCAGGGTGTGCCGAATGTGGATGCAGCCCGAGGCGAAGTTCATATCTTGCCAGAGCAGCCCGAACAATTCCCCCTCGCGAGCGCCGGAATCGATGGCCAGGACGTAAAGCGGGTAGAGCCGGTCCGGTTCCGCGGTCTTCATGAATACTTTAAGCTGGTCAGGATCAAGAACGTGGATTTCCTTTTCGACAGCAAGCGGCTTATCCACCGAATACACCGGGTTCCCCGTTAGGAGCCCACGCTTGACGGCAACGGTCAGAGCTGCCCCGAGCGTTATACTCGCCTTCCGTTGCATGGCCGCTGAGACTCCGTTTTGCCCCCGCGCCGTCGTGACCTTGGAAAGATCGGCGAACAGACGTTCGATATGGAGGGCGCTCAGTTCTCTTACCTTGACCCCGCCCAAGTGCGGCTTGAGATACAGCCGGACATCACGTTCGTATCCGCGATGAGTAAGGGGGGCAACCTTGGATTTAACCAGATCGAGCCAGGTAGTAAGGAACTGGCCGAGGGTCAGCTTGGACGCTTCGGGAATCCGGCCGCTGTCCGTTTCGGTTTGCAGATCGCGAAGTTTCTTTTGTACTTCCTGTTTTGTGGCGCCATAGACCGTGTGGCGCCGCCGCTTACCGTTCCCATCGTATCCACAAGAGATGGTGGAAACCCAGAATCCCCGGTCTTCACGGTAGAAGATTGCCCCTTCTCCGCGCCCTCGCCGTTTGCGTGTCCTCATGGTGTCCCCTTGTCTTGAGCGAGCCATTTCTTGATTGTGGAAATATCGGAGCCAAGGTCATGCGCGATACGCTTCGCACTCCATCCCTTAGCGTGAAGGCTTCTTGCACGTTGCTGTCTATCCCGGTATGCCCTGATTCGGCATCGGTCCGAACATGTCAGCCGATCACTCCGGCTTGCCTGTGCGGTCACTTCGAAATAGCGCTGGCAGACAGGGCATACGCGAGTCGTCCGTCCGCTGAGGATCGCCGTGCCGAACTGTAAGGCAATGGCGCCGAGCAGACTCCGCGGCAAATACCTCAGGAGTACCCGCTTGTGTTTGGAATCCCACAGCATGGCTGGTTGTGCTGCACCACCCAAGAAGTTGTTGATGATTCGCAACACGAAGCACCGGGCGGGCTCAATAACATCGTTGCGGATGAACGCGGACCCATCGAACGAGCTAATTGTGTGCATCATGTCCCAGAGTTGGGTGAGGTCCGGCGGTCCCTCACCAACGACAAGCCGGAACAGACGGCGCGGCATCCGGTAACGTACCTCGCCTTTGTTCCATCGAATGACCTTGCCGAGCCCGGCGCGATCGTCCGCGTTCGCGAGATCCCACAGCCGCACCGCCTCTGAAAGCCACACAATGACCGCACGCCATTTCCTTAGCGGTTCAACCGTTCTCCCTGAACCATCAGGCAATGTGGCATACGTTTCGACGCTTTCCCCGAGGCGGCCGTACTCGCGTGCGAAATCCAGAATGCCCGCAGGTGTGGGTGAGACCGCTGCCAAGATGCGATAGAGCGACTCCCTGGCGGTGGTGACCCGGTAGCGCTTGACCGGTCCACCTTCCCGCCAGACCAGGCATGATTCTGAGGATGATTTCTCAATCGGCCTGCACTCTTCGACCCGGAAGGCGTCGTCCCCAAGCGGCACTTCCCAAACAGCAGTGTCCAACTCGCCGAATTTCATGTTACGGCTAAGTATACGTGGACATGTATGGACAGGCAAGAATAATATGATACGGTTATGGAAGGTGACACACGTAACCAGCTAATCGGAGAAGTGACCATGACCACCGTAGAGCAGCCGCGGCAGCCGATCAGTGACGAGGGCTTCGCGGACATATCGCAGGCCGCTGAATACCTCAGCATGTCGCGATCCAGCGTCTACAAGCTGATGGACGCCGGTGAGCTACGCTTCGCAAAATTTGGGAAGGCGCGTCGGATCCCATGGCGCGCCATCTATGACTATGCCGGGCGCTGTATGGTCGCACAGTGATCAGAGGAGACGAAGGGTAGCCGCACAGAAAACAAACGTCGCGGGAGGCGAAGGCCGCGACGTTAACGGGAATCGATGACGTGCAAGATACCACTCCCTCGCCGGCATGTCCACAGGTACCGCTCGAATCGCAACGTCAGGGCGTGCGATCCAGTCGGCCAACTCCATTGCTTGTGCTCCCCGACCACATCCCGGACCAGCTCAAGATTTTGCATCAGTGGGTCGCGTGGGGCTACGTCCAGGATATTGACGAGACCACCGGCGAAGTCACTTTCGACAAGCCACCTTTGCGAACAAACGGAAATGGTTTCGCGAGCAGCACCAACCCGAGCACATGGGGGAGCTTTGAAGATGCTGTCGGGGGCCTGGCAGAGTCGGCAGCTCGACGGCATCGGGTTCGTCCTGCACAGCACCAGTAGCGACGGCAATACTCTGGTCGCCGTGGACCTCGACCATTGCAGAGATGCCGAGTCCGGTATTATCGAGCCATCGGCAGCCAGCATCATTGCCAAGTTAGACTCTTATGCCGAGGTGAGCCCAAGCGGAACGGGCATCCGGATACTAATAGATGGCAGACTCCCGCCATTCGGACGCAAGAAGGGCAATTACGAAAACTACGAAGACAAAAGATATGTGACGCTTACTGGCCACGTGCTGCCCGGCGCTCCACGAACAATCGAGCAGCGCCAAGACCAGCTCCTCGAAATCCACCGATCAGTATTTGGTGATGGCAAGCGCGGGTCTCACAGCAGCAACGGCAGCACATTGCCCATCGACATCGACGACGTTGACTTACTCCGTCGAATGCTCCGCTCAAAGAACGGTTCCAAGATCAGGAAGTTATGGGAGGGTGACACGGCCGGTTACAGGTCGCACTCTGAGGCGGACCAGGCTCTCGCCAATCACCTTGCTTTTTGGACCGGCAAGGATGCAGAACGCATTGCGGCCCTATTCGGTGAGTCGGGACTTTTCCGGAGCAAGTGGCAGCGCCAAGATTATCGAGACAGAACGATTAGCGCCGCCATTGAAGGTTGCCACAATACCTACGAGCCACGTCGGAAGGCCAAGTCACAGGCAGCGGGGCTAAACGGTCACGCCAGCACAAACGGCCAAGGCCATCATGGTGGTGACGAGAACAGTCGAGCACGGCCTGAAATCATACTCGGCGTGGACGAGAAGCGCTTCAACGACGAAGTGATTGTCGCTCTGGGTGCCGAGCAGCACCTTTACCAGCGCGCCAATAGTCTCGTGCACATCCTACGCGATGAGCGAGAAGGAAGAATCAACGTTCCGACTGGCACACCGCAGATTGCCTTGCTCCCGGAACCCAGACTCCGGGAGATGATGGCGGATAACGCCTCATTCATCCAGCAGGATGTAGACAAAAATGACAACGTCACCCAGGTGCCCGCACACCCACCGCAATGGTCGGTCAAGAGCGTAGCCGCCCGAGGAAGCTGGCAAGGCATCCGCCACTTAGAAGCCGTGGTTGAAATCCCGACGCTGCGTTACGATGGTACGATTCTCGATCAACCTGGCTGGGACTCCGCGACCGGGCTTTTGTTCGAGCCGTATATCCAATTCCCACCGATCCCATTAACTCCCTCTTTAGCTCAATGCCAAGATGCAGCGCGGCGCGTTCTCCGTGTTGTGAAGGATTTTCCATGGGCAGGGCCAGAGCATAGCGCGGCGTGGCTTGCGGGGGTTTTCACCCCTGCCGCACGTTTCGCATTTTCTGGACCCCCTCCCCTTTTTGCCATTTCGGCCAACACCCCAGGGACC